>MDTE01043918.1_pt1 | contig 12810 bp, 14 predicted proteins | sample 811231 | NCBI WGS metagenome assembly MDTE01 (sample SAMN05326651, study PRJNA326480) | marine metagenome | isolation source: seawater | place: Indian Ocean: Red Sea | collected 2010
CAGGGCCGCCACCACAACGATGGGGGCGTCGGGCAGGAGACTTGATGGCCGAAGGTTGGATCGCATGGTGTCGTTCGAATCTCGATCCCATACCGAATGGGGGAACCCTCGCCCTCACGGTGGTGGGAGGGTCCTGTGATACCATGAATTCTGCTTGGTTCAATTCTTAATCGCAGGCTAAGGTTGGAGGGAGACGGAGGATCGTCCCCGCCAGTTGGTGGTTGGGCCCCAATTCTCCAGGCGATCCGCCTGGAGATTCCTCTCGGTATGGGGCTGAATCGCCCCGATTCGCTTGCCCGGCTCGGGGACGCGGGAATCGTCCGTGTTGACCGAGCTCGGAGGAGAGATCCGATCAACGGGTTGTGAGGTTGTCATGAAGTTAAGTTGCCGGCTGGAATTGCTTCCAGGCAAAACGGTCCTGGAGCAGGCGGAGGCGGGGCATCAATATGGGTTTGATGGGGTGGGCTTGCCGGGGAGGTTTCTTGATCGCTATCTGGGGGATCTCGAAGCGTCTTTATCCGATCTCCCGATTCCGCCCATGAGCCTGTCATTGGGATTCGCGAGCTCGCTCTTGCATCCCCGGACCCGGGAACGGACCCGTTGCCGGGACTCGTTGCTTGGGTTGATGGATATTTGTGCTCGGCTCGGCGTAGGTCTCCTCAATGTGCCTCCGGTCCTGATCCAGGACAATCCGGTCCGGATTGGCGACCCGGGCGAGTTTCCGTCGCTTGCCGCGCGGCTCGATGCCTTGTTGATCGATCAGCTCAATGAGATCGGAGATGAGGCGGCGGCTCGAGGATTGTGCTTCCTGTTGGAGCCGGTGAATCGGTTTGAGTCGGAGTATCTTCACTCCATTGAACAGGGGGCGCGCCTGTGTGAAAGGATCAACCACCCCGCGGTGGGGATGACGATCGACGCCTTTCACATGCAGATGGAAGAGCGATGGCCCGGCGAATCGATCCGGAACGCGGGTGGGCATGTACGTCACGTTCACATCGCTGAGAATACCCGCGAGGAACCGGGAGTCGGGGCATTGGATCTTAAGTCGGTGTTTCGAGGACTTCAGGCCATTGACTACGACGCGTGGATTGAGGTCGAGGCGAGGACCTTGTCGGGCCCTCCTGAGACGGTGCTGCCTCGTTCGGTGGCCTATGTTCGTGGGTGTTGGAAGGAGAACCAGGCTCGGTAAGGATTGATTACTCCGCCGGAGCATCGTCTTCGGGAATCGCTTCGGGGGGATCTTGAATCGTGGCAAAGTCAAAGTCCTGGCCGGGGGCATAGACGCCCAGGCTTTGCTCGGTCGCCCGGCGCTCTGCCTGGACCAGTCGATATTTTTCCTCGAATTCAAGCTCGATGATTTCCTGTCGATTCAGCCGTGCCATGCCCCGGTCGACCACCAATTCGGCAACATTGGTTTGATTGAGGTAGACGAATCCCTGGCCGTAGCGCAGGTCGTTCATTTCCAGGACCTTGACGTCGACTTTTTGGTTGAGGATGAGCTCGGTGAGATTGGTGCGGCTCAGATTGCCCATCGGGGGATTGGCGGGGTCGGTGGTGATGGCGATCCCGGGGGATTCCATCCCGGTGATTCGAACCGCGTAGACGAATCCCTCGGGAATCTTGAGATGGAACCAATTGCCATCGAGCACTTTGATCACTTCCCCGGTGACTTCCGCCTGGTAGGACGGAGGCGTCTCCGTCTTGTTGGAATAGGCCCAGTAGGCGTCGATGGCCGGGTTGAAGATCTCGCGATTCTGATAAGCGATCCAAGCCGCCACGGCGAGGATGAGGATGAAAACCACTCCGAGAAGGCGGCGAACTTTTTTGAAAAGGCTCATAGGATTGACCGGGACCTGCTGTCCCTCATTGACCTATCATAGAGGCTTCTCCGACTCAAGGTTCTCCTGGTTTTGATTGCGATAATCCCGATCGGAACCCTTCTGGGTTGAGGCGGATGGATCAAGGAACAGTCGAATTCGCTGGTTCCGTCTGGGTTTCTTGGGCGGGGGCGCCTTGGGAAGCGGTGTGGGCGGACGGTCGGGCACGGTTTTCCGATCCCGTTGGCGCAGAGCGATGGTGATGCTTGGGCGGGGGTGTTCGGTCAGTTCGATTCCGTGACGCGCTTTGAGAATCGCAGCGGCCTCCAGGCAGTTTTGAGCGTTGTCGAATCGGAACACCTCCCGGGCGAATACCTTTTCCCACCAGCTTCCCGATCGCGTGTGCCGCAGCCCTGTGGTGAAGGGCATCGGGAAGTCGGGATGGTCCAGCCCCTCCAGGATGCAGCACCACAAGGTCGCGTGGCGCCACCCCTGATGATCGAACCATCGAATCATCGAAGGGAGCCAGCGCCGTTGGTCCCCGAAGGAACCGCAGGTGAGTTCCCCGGTGAGGGGGGTGGCGATCCGCTCTCCAAGGTAGGGGGCCCATACGGCCGCCATGAGGATGGCCAGGACCAGGACGATCGCCATGTAAAAGGCTTGGGTGAGGTCGCCTGAATAGTGGGTGCTTGTTCCCGCCTCGCTCATGAGTCCGAAGACATAAATGAGTGCTCCGGTGATGATGATTCGCAGAAGAATGAGCATGGGGACCCGGTGCCTTATTGAGCCGCTGAACGTTCCCCGGTGAAGAGAATGGGCGCGGTGGTTTCGATGCCCCGAAGATTGAGATCGAGACGGTGTCGATTTACGGCGTAGTTTCGGGCGGTCTTCTCGTGAATGACGCCCGCGATCAGAAGCTCTTGGAGGTATTGATCGAAACTGTGCATGCCTTGGTCGATCGCGGCTTCAATGATTCCGCTCAGAAGGGTGAGGTTCTTTTCCCTGATCGCTTTTTCGATTCCGTGGTCCTGTCGCATCAATTCGATGCAGGGGACGAGCCGGTCGTGAACATCGGGAATTAGTCGTTGGCAAACTACCGATCGGAGCTGACGCGCGAGGAGGCCGGTGATGTTGGACTGCTCGCCGCTGGGATAGAGTTCGCAGATTCGTGCGATGGCCTGCGAGGTGGAATCGGCGTGGAGGGTGGTGAGGACCAGATGGCCGGTTTCGGCTGCCTGCATGGCGGCATGAATGCTGGGACGATCGCGGATTTCGCCGACGAAGATCACGTCGGGATCCTGTCGCATCGCGTTGCGGATCCCCGTCTCGAAGCTCTCCGTGTCTATCCCCACCTCACGCTGCTCGATCTGGCTTTCCTGGGCGGTAAACACATACTCAATCGGGTCCTCGATGGAGATGATTCGGAGGGAGCGGGTTTGATTGATGGTCTGGATCAGGGCCCGCATCGTCGTGCTCTTACCTTGGCCGGTGGGACCAGCCGCCAGAATGAGTCCGCGCGGTTCATTCACGAATTCGGCCAACGAGGAAGGCAATCGGAGATCCGCCAGATTGTAATCCTGGGAGGGAACCCGGCGGAAGGAGCAGGAGGGGTTGCCTTGTTGGCGGCTGAAGTTCGCTCGATACCGGGTCCCTCCATGGACCATGCTCAGGTCGACCTCCCGTTGATGGAAGATCTGTTGATAAGTCGACGGCGACAACGCCGCCTCCAGAAACTGGAACAGGGCCTTGGGCGTCAGAACGGGGCAGATGGAGGGATCCACTTTTTTCAGGCGGCCTTCCACCCGAACCCGAGGAATGGCTTGGGCTTGCAGGTGCAGATCAGAGACCGCTTGATCTTCGCACCAGCGAAGCAAGTGGCTGAGTTTTGAATGAGGGTCGATCCGTTCCAAGGGATCTGGTTGGGTTGCCGATCGCTTTGTCTTTCCGAGTGTGTCTCTCCCAGCGGGAGAAAGCAAGATTTGTGCTCCAGCGGGGTGGGGATGCGATGAGGGCCATCAGGATTTCACATTGCCTTAAACTCGATCTCTCTTGGGTTAGAACGACGACGCCCTGAAGGCTCGCCAGCCCCGTTTCTTGACTCGATCAAGCAGGACCGCGCCGAGAATAACCAGTCCCAGGACCACTTTCTGGGTGTAGCTTTCAACCCCGGTCAGGTTCATGCCGTTTTGAATGACGGCGATGATGAAGGCTCCGATCAGCGTTCCGAGAATCTTTCCCTCGCCGCCCGCCAGACTCGTGCCTCCGACGACCACCGCGGCAATGACATAAAGTTCATACATCAGTCCATAGGTCGGCGATCCACTCTTGAGTTGGGAGGCGGTGATGACCCCGCCCAATCCCGCCAGGCAGCCGCAGCAGGTGTAGACGGTGATGAGTACCCGCTTGACCGGAACGCCAGAGAGCTTGGCGGCGACGGCATTGCCGCCCGAGGCGTAGATGTAGCGCCCGATTCGCATGCGGGTCATGGCCACATGGGCGAGGCCGTAAAGGATGATCATCAGGAACACCGCGTTGGGAAGTCCGAGGAAGTCGTCCCCTCGGCCGAGCCAGACGAAGGAATCGGGGAGTTGGTAGATCGACTGGCCGTCGGCGATGATGAAGGCCAGACCGCTCCCGACCAGCATCATGCCCAGCGTGACGATGAAGGGGGGGATGGCGAATTGCGTGATCATCAATCCGGAAAAGGCACCTAGCAGGCCGCACGCTCCAATGGCCCCAAAACAGGAGAGCGTCATCGCGAGGTTGGACGCTTCGGGGCCTCCTCCTTTTTCCCGGATGAGCCAGGCGCAGATGACGGCGGAGAGGGCAATGAAGCTTCCGACGGAAAGATCGATGCCCGCCGTGATGATCACCATCGTCATTCCGATCGCGATGATGGCGATGACAACGATTTGATTGGCGACGTTGAGGAGATTCTCCTGCTTGAGAAAATTGGGCCAGTGGTAGCTCGCCGGTTGATGGAAGGTTGCCTTTGCGGCGACGGGAAATCGGCTTCCGAGATCGTGAAAGAACGCCCAATTAAGGGTCACGTGATTACCGGCGATCCCGTCGATGGTTTGCTCCGAATTCTGGGCCTGAGTCAGTGCCCGCCGGGCATCACCGGGGTCGCCGTTCACCACCGCCATCACTTGGTAATCGGCTCCTTCCAACGCTTGTTTGAGGGATTGGCTGAAGCGGCGATCCTCGGCATTGGCTCGTGCCACAATGAGAATCCGGCTCTGGGGCGCGTGGGTTTTGGCAATGGAATCCGCGAGCCGGGTGGCGGCTGCCTGACCGGTGGGGTGTTGTTCTTCCCAGGTTACCCAACTATAGTATATCCCCAGGAGTATGAGTACCGCCACCATTCCGTAGTCGGCGAAGAAATGTTTCAGTTTGGCATTCATACGGCGCGGGGGAACTCTGTCCTGCGGTGCATCTAATAGCGGTTTGCCGGGGCGGGTTGAAGCGAAAAGTGGAAGGGGGTGGGCCCGCGGTCGGGTTAGGAGCTTCTCCCTTCTGAGCCTCGCGTGGTCGAGTAGAAGACCCGGTGGAGTGTCAGACCCTGGGCCGGCGCCGTCATCCCGGCGTATCGGCGGGCCTTTTTTTGGAGCAGGATGGGAATGCAATCGGGGGAGATCTTGTGATGCCCCACCTGACAGAGCGTTCCGGCAATGGCCCGGCACATCTTGTAGAGGAACCCATCGCCCTGCATGACAATGGTGATCATGGGGCCGGATCGTTTCACGTCGCAGCGGTAGAGAGTTCGGACGGTGGTCTCCATTTCGTAATCGCGGTTGGCCGCCAGGGAGCGGAAGTCCTGCTTTCCCAGGAAGTGGGGGGCGGCTGCTTTCATGGCCGTGGTATCAAGCGCAACCGGGACGTGCCAGGCGAGTCGCATGAACAGTGGGTTGGCCGCCCGATGATTCCAGATCTGATAGCGGTATTGTTTTCCAACGGCATCGAATCGGGCGTGAAACGACATCGGAACCCGGGAGGCGCTGACGACTCTGATATCTTCCGGCAGGAAGGCGTTCATGGCGAGGGGAAGCTTCCTCGCGGTCATCCGGAATTCGGATTTGGGAATCTCGACATGGGCCACCATCCCCAGGGCGTGAACCCCGGTGTCCGTTCGACTCGACCCGTGAATTCGGCGGACCGAGGGGAACAGGCGACGGAGAACCGTTTCGATTTGATGTTGGACGGTGTTGCCCTCCCTCTGGAGTTGCCAGCCGTGATAGTGGGTGCCTTCGTAGGCGATCGTTAACTTGAACTTCAGCAATCCTGACGGACGATCGGGCAGTCGTCTCGCTGAGGCGGAAGCACGGTTCACAGGGAGATCAAAGTTGAGTGGAATCCAGGTAACCCTGGAGAATGATCGCGGCGGCCATCTTGTCGACGTGGGATTTGCGTTTCTTTCGGGAAACGTTGGCTTGAAGCAGGACGCGATTGGCTTGTGCCGAGGAGAGACGTTCGTCCCAGGTACGAACGGGGACGCCGACTTCCTGTTCAAGTTGTTCGATGAATTGACGAACCTTCTCGGCGGCCGGGCCGTAGCTGCCGTCCATGTTTCGAGGCATGCCGACGACGATGGTCTCGTAGGGCGTGTCCTTCAAGATTTCATTGAGGCGTTTCCAAACGCCGTCGGGGGGGTGGTTCGGGACAAATTCAAGGGGTTGCGCGATCATGCCCAGGTCGTCGCTGAGAGCGACGCCGATCCGTTCGCTTCCGAAATCAAGGCCCAAGACTCTCATTGCATTGCCCCGGTTGTTAGAGCGACGCGAGGACCATGGAGGCCGCGTCGATCGTGGTTTGCACATCGGTTTCGGAATGGGCCGTCGAGAGAAACCCGGTCTCGAATGGGGACGGGGCCAGATAGATTCCCTGTTCAAGCATCCCCTGGAAGAAGCGGGCGAAGAGATCGCGATCACTCGTCATCGCGCCCTCGAGGTTCGTGACCCTTTGTTCGGTGAAGAAGGTGCAGAACATCGACCCAATTCGATGGAACTGAACCTGATGCCCCGTTCGGGCGGCTGCGGCGCGAAGGCCGTCCTCAAGGAGTTGCCCTCTGGCCTCGAGTTGCTCATAGAGATCATGGTTTTGGAGCTCACGCAACGCGGCGAGACCGGCGGCCATCGCGATGGGGTTTCCGCTGAGGGTTCCCGCCTGGTAGACCGGCCCGTCGGGAGCGAGACAATCCATGATCGCGGACCGCCCGCCGAAGGCGCCCACCGGGAGCCCGCCCCCGATGATCTTTCCGAAGCAGGAGAGGTCGGGAGTGATCCCGAAACGCGTCTGAGCGCCACCGAAACCCAGCCGAAACCCCGTCATCACCTCGTCGAAGATCAGGAGGGCCCCATGTTTCTTGGTGACGCTCCTGAGGTGTTCCAGGAAACCCGGCTCCGGGAGATAGAGGCCGGCGTTGGCCGGCACGGGTTCGAGGATCACCCCGGCGATTTGATCGGGATTGGCCTCGAAAGCGGCGTCGACGGCCGAGGGACGGTTGAACGGCAAAACGACCGTGTGGTCGGTGAAGCTCTGGGGAACGCCCCCGCTGTCCGGATGACCGAATGTCAAGGCCCCTGAGCCAGCTTTCACGAGCAGGGAATCGACGTGCCCGTGGTAACACCCCTCGAATTTGATGATCTTGTCCCGGCCGGTGAAGCCGCGGGCGACCCGAATGGCCGACATGGTGGCTTCGGTACCCGAGTTGCACATCCGGACCTTTTCGACGCTCTCGACCTTGTCACAAATGAGCTCTGCCATTTCCACTTCCAGAGGGTTCGGGATTCCGAAACTGGTTCCCCGGTCGGCGGTTTCCTTGACGGCCTGAGTGATGATGTCGGGCGCATGCCCCAGAATCGCCGGGCCCCAGGTTCCGACATAGTCGATGCGTTCCTGGCCATCAACGTCCCAGATTCTCGAGCCGCTGGCGCGATCCACGAAGAATGGTGAACCGCCGACGGCTCGAAAGGCTCGAACGGGCGAATTGACGCCGCCAGGGATGCGGTTCAGGGCCCGACTCAATAATTGTTGCGATCGATTCGACATGAGCTCTCCGATTTACAGGACTTGAACCATCTGATCAAGTCGCGCCCGTCAAGGGAACGAAGGGAAGGCCCGTGAGGAACTCGATTCGAGGTTCTGACTGGGGGGGAAACTTGCAGTTTTTGGTTGGTTTTTGAGGAGTAGGGCGTCAAGTTGATTGAAGGTATTTATTGTGACGGCGGTAGCGTTCAAGGAGTTCGAAGAGCTCAGCTTGGCTGAGCGAGACGCCATCCTCGTCTTATTGGAGGACGAGGACCCGGCTGTTCAGGATCTCCTAGTCGAGCGACTCGTGGGGTTCGGTCCTGCGGTTCTGGATTGGCTGGCCTCCGAGTCGGTCGGTCGCAATGGCGTGGCTCGTCGGCGAGTCGATCTGGTGAAGGAACAATTGGGACGGCGTCGTCACGATGATGCCTTCTTGGATTTTTGTATCCGTTCAGAATCCGACATCGATCTGGAAGAGGGGATGTGGCGGCTGGCGCTGGCCGAGTATCCCCTGGTGAGCATTGCGGGTTATCGGGCCTTGATTGATAGCTTCTCGGAGGTGTTGAACGAGCGTCTTCATGGCGTGGGCGGAGGAAAACCAACCCTGTCGGTGATCAACCGCTATCTCTTCGACGAGCTGGAATTCGTGGGCAACGACGGCGACTATTTTGATCCGGAAAACAGTTTCCTGAATCGTGTGGTTGATCGGCGCAAGGGCATTCCTATCTCGTTGTCGGTACTGTTTTTGTTGATCGCCCAACGGTTGTCCCTTCCGGTTCAGGGGATCGGGATGCCGGGGCATTTTCTCTGTCGGTATCAATCGACCCGGTGTGAGTATTACATCGACGCGTTCAATCGGGGCCGACTCTTCTCCAAAGCCGATTGTGTGCGATTTCTCAACGGGACCGAGTTCGGCTATCGGATCGAGTATCTGGAACCGGTGTCGACCCGGGCGATTCTGTTGCGATCCTGTCAGAATCTCCTGCAAATCTATTTGCGACGGGGAGACCAGGATCGTTCGTGCCGGATTCAACGCTACGTGAAGGCGCTTTCCCGGCCGCGGTAGCAGATGGTTTGGCGGGATGCCGTTGGCTTTTTTGAGTCAACCCCTGCTCGGCGGATCGTGCTCCAATTCAATCGACTTCAAAGGAGTAATTTGCGAGCCTTCCCTCGCCAGGGAAGAAACCGTGAAGGGAACGAAGAGGTGGCTGGATGAATGATCAACGATTGCTCTTTGATGCGGGGTGGTTGCGCCTCTATGAGCGGAAGCGATGGGTTCGAGGGCAACCGATTCGATGGGTGTATTGTAGCCGGGGTGCGACTAAGCGGGCCGAGGGGGGCGACGCTGTCGTGATGGTCCCGTTGGTTCGGTCGGAAGAGGGGGTTCGCCTCCTGGTCACCAAGGAATATCGGATGCCCTTGCAGGGTGAGGAATATGGGTTTCCTGCGGGGTTGGTTGAAGAGGGGGAGAATCTCGAGTCGACCGTCGCCCGTGAATTGCTTGAGGAAACCGGGTATCGACTGAAGCGGGTGTTGGAACGGAGTCCGGCCAATCTGGTTTCCACCGCCGGGCTGACCGACGAGACCTTTCGCTATTACTTCGTCGAGGCCGAGGCTCGGGCGGGCCAACGCCTGGAGCCGGCAGAGGAAATCGAGGTGCTTCTCCTCGATCTCGATGGAATCCGGGACCTCTTTCAGCGAGGGGTGAGGATCAGTGGTCGATTGTGGCCCATCGGTCGATGGTTTCTCGCCCTGGGGCGGTTTCCGGATTTGGATGATTGGGAGATGGGTGGCTGAAGGGATCGATTGAGGCGGGGGGAACCGTGAATTGGCGAATCGGCAAGAATCGATGGCTAAATCCCGCGCGGGGGGTAATGGGGATTCTCAATGTGACCCCCGACTCGTTCTCCGATGGGGGACGGTTCATGGACGCGTCCCGGGCCGTGGACCGAGCGCTTGCAATGATCAAGGAAGGCGCGGAGGTGATTGATGTGGGAGGAGAATCAACCCGCCCCTCGGCACCCGCGGTTCCGTTGGAGATCGAGCGTGAGCGGGTCATGCCGGTGATTCGGGCGCTTGGGGCGGCGACCGTGGTTCCCATTTCAATCGATACGCAAAAACCCGGGCTTGCACGGGAGGCATTGGAGGCCGGCGCCTCGATCATCAATGATGTCGGTGCCGGCGTGGCGAATCCATCGATGCTCGATCTGGTGGCGCAAACCGGTTGCGGCTACATCTGCATGCACATGCAGGGGAACCCTCGGACGATGCAGCAAGCGCCCCGCTATCGCGACGTGGTCGAGGAGGTGGATGCTTTCTTTTCCCGCATGTTGGGGCGTTATCGTGAGCATGGAATCGACGAGGCTCAGATCGTCTTGGATGTCGGAATCGGATTTGGAAAGACCCTGGAACACAATTTGGAGTTGCTGCGATACCTGGAACGTTATAAAAAGCATGGTAGACCACTTCTACTGGGAGCCTCGCGTAAGTCGTTTATCGGGAAAGTTTTGGAAAATGAGGATCCGACCCGGAGGGGGGCTGCCAGCCTCGTCTGCGTGGGGCGGGGGCTTGATCACGGGGTCGAACTCTTTCGGGTTCATGATGTCCAAGAGACGGTTGAGGTGATCCGAATGTGGCAGGCGATTGAAGGAAGAGGGGTTCCTCATGTTTGATTGGGATCTAGTGGAACAGCTGTGGCGTCCGGTGCTTGAAATTGCAATCTTATCGGTTGCTATTTACTGGATTCTGATGTTCGTACGGCGAACCCGAGGGTGGCCAGTCGTCCTGGGTTTTCTGGCGCTTTTGGGCCTTTTCGCGGTTTCTAGTGTCTTGGAGTTGGTCGTGCTGAGTGTGCTCTTGCGACTTTTCTTTTCCTTTTCGGCGATCGCCATCCTGATTCTTTTTCAGCAGGAGATCCGGCGGATGTTGGCTACCATTGGGAGTTTCTCGAATCTCACCAGCGTCAGAGAGCGTCGGGAGAACTTGGAGACCATCGTGCAAACCGCGGACCGCTTGGCTGATGTGAAAATCGGAGCGCTGATCGCCATCGAGCAATCGGTTGATTTGGATCAAGTGGTCGAGTCCGGCGTTGAAGTGGAGTGCGAGGCCACCTCGGAAATGTTGGAAACCATCTTCTTTCCCAATAATGCGATTCATGACGGGGGGGTCATCATTCGGGGCGATCGGATCGCGCAGGCGGCCTGTATCTTTCCGCTCTCCCGCCGAAAGGATCTCAACAAGTCATTAGGGACTCGCCATCGCGCGGCCATTGGTTTGAGTGAAGAAACCGACGCGGTGGTCGTGGCCGTTTCAGAAGAGACCGGAATGATTTCCCATGCCTATCGGGGCCAGTTGGTTCGAGGGATCAGTCCGGATGAACTCAGGTCGTTTTTGACGAGTGTGCTCTTTTCCGAGCCCCGGCCTCGTCGATCATGGTTGAGTTGGTTGACTCGTGAGCGGCGGTCCAACAAGCCGGCGCTGCCTTCGCTCTCAACGCCCAAGCCTCAACGCCCATGAGCCTTCATCGATTGATCCTTCGCAACATGGTGTGGAAGGTCACTTCCATCGTTGTGGCGACCCTTCTCTACATCACGGTGCGTCTTGATGTGATCGAAAAAAGCCAAGCATCCGACCGAGGTCGGGGCCCCTTGGCGACCTTTGTGTTTGAGGGAATTCCCGTGATCGTCATGAAACCGGCCGACGAGACGAACCGATTTGTAATCGACCCTGCCGTGGTCCGCGTCAAGGTCAAGGCGAGATCAAGTGTGATCGAGGAAACGGACCCAACCCAAATCAAGGTGTTCGCGGATTTGGTCAGCCGTCCGATGACCAATCAGTTTCGATTGGCGTTGGATCTTGATCTTTCCGACTCACTCGAGCTTGAGTACGTTGAGCCGAGGGAGGTGTTGGTGCAGGTCCAATGAGCCGGGGCGCGGAAGGACGAGGGAAACTTCATTGATGGCGATGATGTTTTGGCCATCGCGGGACTGAATATGCCGTCCGAGGGAACACTGAAAAAGAAGACTTTGGTGGCCACCGTCATGAGCAACGCGGGTCTTGACATGGCGATCAAGAGGGCGGCGGGACGGTCGAACGAACTCCCGTCGTTGACAAGTATGTCATCGATCTCATGCTCAAGGAGGGCGACAACCTTAGAGGGGAATCGAGTGGCCATCTGATCTTCAGCGACCATGGGACGACGGGGGATGGTTTGGTGACGGCGCTTCAGATTCTTGGGATCATGAAGTCCAAGAACCAATCCTTCAAGGAACTCGCAGGAGCCTGGACTCGATTTCCTCAACTGGTGACGAATATCCAGGTGAGGAGCAAGGTGCCCTTTGAAGAGCTCGAGGGGGTGACCGAATGGGTCGCTCGGGTGGAGAAAGAGCTCAAACCTGAGGGGGGGCGGGTGCTCCTTCGCTACTCCGGAACGGAACCAAAGGCTCGGTTGCTTGTCGAGGGACCCGATATGGCTGAGCTCGAGCAGTGGAGCTCACAAATCTCCCTTCCAACCCGGGATCAAGTCGGCGCCGGTTGAGTGCCCAGCTGGGAATCGGGACGGGACCCCTTCAGTTTTTCCCTCTGCTGGCATCGGTTTGGTGGGTCTCTCACCTGATGACGGTCACGGGCGTGGGCATGGGAATCTGTTGTCATGCGACCGTCGGGGAGGGACGTTTGAGAGGACATCCCCACCCCGACTCCCCTCGTCTGAGAACGATTGCATTCTCATTGCTTTTGGTATATTGACACTAAAATGCGACGTAATGTCTGGAATTACGGCGGTTTCCGCAATTTGTCTTGTCGATTAGAGAATTGTTCTTTGGGATAGCGCGCTAATCGTGGACGGAAGAGCGACGCTGGGCCGGATTCTCGGGTCGTGCCACCCCTCCATTTTTGGCCCAGGTTAAGTGAGAAGATTTTGGGTTATTGTTGGGTTTGATGTTCTCGTTGGCAAGGTCCTTCCGGA
>MDTE01201611.1_pt1 | contig 12810 bp, 9 predicted proteins | sample 811231 | NCBI WGS metagenome assembly MDTE01 (sample SAMN05326651, study PRJNA326480) | marine metagenome | isolation source: seawater | place: Indian Ocean: Red Sea | collected 2010
CACCGGCAGAGTCGTCGTCATCACCCGCCGAGTCGTCGTCATCACCCGCCGAGTCGTCGTCATCACCCGCCGAGTCGTCATCATCACCGTCGGGCAAGGGCTCTGGATCGTAGGCAGCCGGCGTAAAGTCCAGCACGCCACGCCAATAGTCCGAACAGGATCTGCGGAAGTCATTCAAGTGATCACCGCAAGACCGCACTGCCGCTTCGCGCACCGTCCGCTGACAATCCTGGTAGGTCTCATCGTTGTCGGCATCACAGGTCTCTTCGACGTCCTGGTCTATGTACTCGTCGATCTGCTCAACACAGCCGGCGACAAACTGTCCACGGTTGTCCCAGTCCCCTTCGCCCACATCAGACCAACCCTGTTCGAACTGGGGCAGACACTGCTCAATCAAGTTCGCCTGGTTCCTGCAATAGACGGTGCAGTCATCGCCGCAACCGGCCGAGAGGATCGAAGTGCTGGTCACAAAGGCGGCCAACAGGATGTTTTGGAGCAGTCTCATCCTAAATTACCTAACAATTCCAGTTACTTAAAAATGTCCCGCCGTTCGAGTCGGCAATAATAGGGCATGCCCATTCAGGGATCAATCGACAACAGCGACTCGCAATCGGTATCGGACAAGGCTGTCTCCAACTCCCGATCACATTGATTCGACAGGCTGTCCCACTCCTCGCTGTCTTCGTCAAGCTCCTCGAGGGCTTCCCCCCAGACTTGATTGCACCGCTCCAGGTAGTCGGCCCGCCCTTCATAGGACAAGTCTTCCCAGGTCGAGCCCCAAGTGGATGAACAACGCTCGATGAGATCTGCCTGAGCAGTGCACATCCTGTCACAGGTGTTGCTGCAGCCAACTCCGGCACACGCCAGGCCTATGACTGCCGCGGCACTCAAGATGGCTCGGCTCCATGCACTTAGAGGCTGCATGCGCGGGACTATAGGGCAATGCCCGGCCATGGACCAGCAGACCCAGCCAGGACACCTGCCAGTAGGCCAAACCGAGCACAGTAAACCCAGCCCGATGCCGCGCAACTCATCGCTGTCTTGACAGCCACCAGGGCCAGCTTTAGGGTTCCCGGCTCAGGTCGGCTTCACACTGGGGTTCCAGTAGGATGGTCGGTCTCGGGCAGATAGCTCAGTCGGTAGAGCAGGAGATTGAAAATTTCCGTGTCGGGGGTTCAATTCCCTCTCTGCCCACCATTCTTCTCAAGAGGCCGGAGCCCACACGGGGTCCGGCCTCTTTTGCTTTCCGCTCCCCGGAACCCAGTTCAGACTGAGACTCGAACTCCTGCGATCCACACCCCTGCCACGGCGTCCTCGTATCGTCCTCGAAACTCGCTGAGCAGACGCCACAAGGCATCTTTACCCGACTCGCCTCGTCTCAGGCCCCCGGGAATGCGCAGCGCAACCAGATCCGCCTGACGACCCGGCACCAAGGCACCGAGGCGGTTACCTTCTCCCAGCGACTGCGCTCCAGCGAGTGAGGCGAGAGCTAGTGCCTGACCGGGATCGGGGGACAAAAAGCCCCGATGCACCTCGAGGTAGCTGCGCATCACGTCGAGCATCGAGAGGTCAGGGCCTGCGCCCACATCGGTCGCCAACGCCACCGAGACACCTGCACCAAGCAGCCGCTCGATGGGCATACGCCCACTGCCAAGAGCGACATTGGACGTGGGGCAGTGCGCTACCCAACTGCCGGACCGAGACAACAGACCGAGGTCCTCGTCATCCACATGAATGCAATGACCAAACACGCTCCGCGGGCCCAGCAAACCGCAGTCTGCATAGAGCGCTGTATACGACCGAGCTTGAGGGAACAGGTCATGCACCCAGGCCACCTCGTCTTTGTTCTCAGCCAGGTGTGTCTGGAGCCGTGCCGTGGTGCCCGAGAGGAGTCGGCCACACCCTTCCAGCAAGCCTAGGCTGCAGCTCGGCGCAAAACGCGGCGTCAACGCATATCGCTCCCCGTAGACTTGCACGTGGGTAGCAGCTTCTTCGAGCGCATTCTCTGCCCCTCGCAACAGATCTTCTGGTCCATTCTGATCCATCAGCACGTCCCCACCCTTGGCTCGCAGGGGAGAGAGCCCTTCCAGCACTGCCTCCGCCGAGTTGGCCTGCGGCGCACCGTAGACCATCGCTGTCGTGGTACCCGCCCGAAGCAGACCGGTGCGAAACTCGTCGACCACTTGCTCGCGATAGCCGGGGGCTGAAAAACGCTCCTCTTCGGGCCAAATGTGTTCCTGAAGCCAAGGAAGCAACGCCTCCTGAAACCGTCCCCGAACACGGACCTGAGGCAGGTGAACGTGAACATCCACCAGCCCTGGGACGAGAAGACACCCTGCATCCAGATCCCGGACCGGCTCGACCTTGGACCGATTCCGCTCGGGCGCAATCAGGCAGCCCTCTTCGTCCCAGCAGACCAAAGAGTCCCGCTCAAAGTGGGTATCGCCCCCAGGAAGGGGGGTCAGGACGTGGCCAGGCACCTCAGAAGCAGGACACACAACACCCATCCAACAGAGAGCCGACCCTCAAACCCGTGCGGCAGGGGGCGCGGCAAGCGCTACAGCAACGAGCCCGAATCAAGCAGCGACGCCACTGCCCTTGAAGGCAAACCGAACCGCCAACGTGAGATCGGTTTGATTGATCCCTATCTGTACGTCCTCGATCCCTGCGGCCAGGCGCAGAGGGCCATCCGAGGGCATGATCATCCGCTCGAACTTATCGGCCGGAACGAGTGGTACGGGGTTCAAGCGGCCCACTTGTCGCTCTAGCAGTCGGTCCCCGACCAACTTCACAATCCGCATGGGCGCGCTATCTCCAAGAGACAACGAAACGGCTTCAAGGCGCCCCTCGAGCTGCTTTCGCCCACGATGAAAGCCAACCCGATTGAGCGACGCTGTGCCATCCACGTTGCGACTCATCGTAAATGGGATCTCGAATTGATCGCCCAGGAGGATCGCTCGACCCTCGAGCTCCACGACAGCTCGAGCATCGAGAGTGACGCCATCGTCATGGTAGGAAAACCGACTTCCATCCCGAGACACCCGCGCTCGCCACCGACCCTGAATCTTCACCAAGTCACGGATCCGGCGACTGGCTCGCCTCCGTCCACCTCGCGCTAGCGCACGCACGCCACCACCAACCGTCCGAAAGACTGGATTGCCGAGGACACGCCCTTCGTCCATGCGATCCTCCACACCGGTTAGAAGACCCTTCACCTGATCTTCCGCAGCGTGCAGAAGCTTCCGGCCTCCCTCAATGAGGTCAAAGTCGCCCTCGCCCACTTGAATGGGAAGAGCTTCCGACAAGAGGTCCACCCAGAGCTTCTGGGAGATGGACAGTGCCAGGTGATAGCCCTCGGGAAGAAGCGGTGCTGCACGCGATTCCATGGGAAAGCCCTCCGAGTCCTGTTGACGTCGTCAAACCGCCTACACCTAGCTGGCTGGGGCGGCCTTAGACCTCAACTTCTCAGCAGTCGCGCCACAGCAGAAAAGAGTCCCTGGCGCAGGGGACGAGTTTCGTCGCAATAGCAGTCTAGCCCGAGTGGGCGGCATCTCACCAGGAGATGAACATCACCAGTTGATGGAAATGTAATCGTCACCGTCGCAGTTGTAGGTGCCCTGCTCAATGGTAAAGGTCAGCGCTCCCGCAGGGTACGTGTCACAGAAGTACACGTTGGGACAAGAGCCACTACCAAATGCAACCTGGGTGTTGTTTCCCAGAATGTTCATGTCGTCGAGGGAGACTCGAGCGATGGCAGCCGTTGGCGAACTGAGGTCCAATACGATGGGCACAGTTGTCGGCAAATCGTCGCCGAAGACACAACCATCCTCAAACGAGACATTGCCGCCCACACTCTCCACTGAGTACTGATTGGGCACTTCATAAAAGAAGAAATCGAGAAACAAGATGCTGGGGTCGTATTCGGTCCAGGAGTCCAGCTTGACCTGAAGCATCTCGCCGTCGCTCCTGTACGAACACCCCTTGATGTCGAAGCCGCCCGCCGCACTCACAACATCTCCCATCGGGTCGTCGGGCTCAGGACAAGGCAACCAGGGGAGGCCCGTGACCTCCACGGTCATCTGCTCGGTCCAGGAATCGGAACCAGCCGTCAGCACCACGTCCAGGACGATGGAATCTCCCAGGAGGGCGCTCGAGTCCACATTGAGCTGGAACGAATTGGACGACTCCAGGGCAGCGTCGACTTCGAGAGGCGCCGACCCATAGTCAAGAGCATCATTCGCCGACAACGTGTAGACGGCGGTACTCCCGTCGCCCGCAGAGACAACGGCTTCGACTGCCTCGTCCGTCGCAAAGGCCCCGTCATTACGGATGGTCACATACACATCCACCAACTCCCCGGCATCAGCCAGGCCGTCGTCGTCACCATCACTGTCGTCGACCCGTACAAGTTCGATGACCGGATGTGCGTAGGGAATGGGCAACTCAAACGAAATCGTGTCCGTGTCCGACCCATCCGTGCACAGCAGTGTGAGAGCGACCGGACTGTTGTCCGTGTGGCCAGCGCCAACGGTGACCACGAAGTCGCCATCTGCGGTGCGGACCTCGCCAGAGCCAATCAAGGTTTCGCCAAAGGTCACCGGTGCGGTGTCAAAACCCGTCGCGTCAGCATCGGGACTTCCCAGGACACACGACACCGGCCCAGCAGTCGGGGCTCCGTCGTTACGCAACTGAAGCCCTTGCAGTCGATTTTCCACTCCAGGGGATGCCGACTCCGGGCTGGTCTGGAACTCCTGCACATGAAGGTCTGGAGGCTGTGGGACAAAGACAACAGCGCTCTGCCCTGGCTCCACAATAAGAGGGACATGCTCTGCTGCGGTCTCCACTCCACCCACGGTGAACACTGCCGAGTCCAGCGTCGCCGCGACGGACCCCGAGTTACTAGCCTTGACGAACCAACGTCGGCTGCCCGGTCCCGGCGGGAGATGCGCAGCCTCACTGGTCACGTTCAGCACCCAATCAGCGTCCACCAGCTCCGACGCTTCGACCTCGACAGAATAATCAGGAGCCTCGGGGGAGCCATGCCCCAGCTCCAGCGTGAAGTCCTCTTGGGCTGAGGCGCCCACCGTCACCGAGCTCTCCTCACCCAGCAAGAGCCGGATGGGGATCGTCCACTGATGGCCGAGCCCATCGTCCAACAACATCGCGAAGTCCAGATAGCTGTTGTCCGGGTGGGTGCTGCCTATGTCGAAGCTAAACGACCCTCCATCGAGCTCCGCCTGTGCCAGGGGCTCTAGGGCAGGAAGCGTCGATGTACTTCCGGAGATTGTGATGGCGGGATCCGACGATGTCAGCGTCGCTGTCAGCGCCGTAGACGCATAGGTCTCGGAGACATTCTCCACTGTGACGTTCAACGCAACCGCAGAGGAACCCGGCCCCGTGGAGGACGACAGTTCATCCACGGTGACTAGCCGGAGATCCGCGAGCGGCTCTCCCACATAGAAGTCGTCCACCTGCCACCGACCGGCGGACCCTCCCTCATAGTAGAGCGCCACATAGACGGTCTCGGAGCCGGAATACGCTGAGATGTCGTGCCACTCCGAGCTGGTCCAGGCCGACCCCGGCAGTGCCAAGTCCGCAATGAGCTGATAGTCACCCGCGTCGGGGTCTGGCGCACCCGTCGAGACGTACAGTTGGTGGGCCTCACCACAGAGCCCCGATGCCACTCGCCTCTCGAACCAACGTACCGAGATGCTGTCCTTGCCCCGAAAATCCATCGGCGGCGAGATCAACCAGTTCTTGCGGACGATCGTCCCCTCACCATCAGGCGGCGGGCACTCCCAGAACCCCCCAGGGATCCCCTCCGAGTGGGACGCAGAGCAATCCCCTGATAGGGGGTTGCGGTCATCTAGACGCCAGTTATGAATCGACTGAGGAAAGCTCTGGTGCGCCGCGAGCCAATCGAATGAGGCCAACGACGACTCGGCACAGGCGTCCTCTCCATCGAAGTCGGCATAGTAGGGAAGGTTCGATAGATCGAGCTCCGTCTCGAAGTGATCCCACTCATCCGGTGCAGCCGCGGGCGAAAACGTCTCCTCAGTACAGGGAGACACTTGATCCGTAGCCCGAACGTAATAATCAACCCCAGGTGCCTGCACCACACTCGCCGGGATGGTCGCCATGTAGAGGTCGTCACTGCCCGTGGCGTCATTGCTCATGAACGTAAAGGCAAAGGTGGGGGCCCCTTCCGTCCGGTAGTAGAGACTCACTGTGTTGATGCCCTGCGGATCAGACACCTGGGCGACGACATCCACCGCAAAGCCAACGGGCTGCCCTGAAGCTACCTCCTGGACCACGACCTCGGGAGCGCTGTCGTTGTCGCAGTCCTCGCCCGGCCCCGGCGTGCCGTCATCGTCCGAGTCGCCACTGGGACCACATGCGCCAAGACAGACCCCCAGAACCAGGAAGCCATACAGATGCCTCATTCTCACCGCCCTGACCCCGTGGACTGATAGGCATCCTCCCAGCATGGCGCTACACACTGGTAGGCAACGGTCACATCCCCGACCGTGCGCACCCGACCGCAGCTGTAGCCCCTTGGGCACTCCTGCCCCGCGGAGCAGTCCACACCACAGTAGGTCTGGGAGCTTCCCCCCATGCGCAGGCACCAGTTGGGTCCGTCTGAACCACTGTTGCAGTCGAACTTGGTCTCACAGGAACGACAGTAGGGCGCGCCGCCCGTCGAAAAGCACTGGCCTGAGAGGGTGTTGCAGAACTCCCCCACATTGCAATCCAGTTGGGTAGACCGACACCCAGGGACCACACACGTACGCGCCTCCGCATCACAGACATGAGTGGGCAGGCAATCCCGATCATTGAGGCAACCAGACTCACACTGACCCACATCACTGTTGCACCAGGTCTCGATGGGACACTGGACCGAAGATGTACACGACACCTGCGAACAGAAGCCTGTCTCACTGCAGATCATGCCGTCGGGACAGTTGTCCGAAGTCTCGCAGTCCTTGGCATCACAACCGGAAACCGCGAAGACACAGAGCAGCCACAAGAGACCGCCGAACACCCGAAGAGTCCTGCGAATCACTGATCGCCCTCTCCGGGCTGTTCCTCAGCCTCTTCGTCGTTCTCGGTGCTTTGCTCCGCAGGAGGTGTGTTGGAGCGGGTGTAGGCGACGATGACCGTCGTGTCCTCGGGCGGGACCGAGCCCTCGGCAAACAAGAGGCGATTGTCCGATGACTCATAGGTCCAGCCCTCGGTGACCAGATTGGCCTCTTCCTGCTCATTAAAATAGACCTCGATGGAGTCCACTTCAGGCCAGGCCGAGAGATAGAAGATGGTGCGGAGGCCCGAAATATTCAGGCCCAACTCCCGGACAAGTCCCGAGAACTCCTCCGAACAGATCGAGGTCACGATGCCACCGCTACGAACCGCGAGGTCCACATAGCGACTTCCCGACTCGATGGGATAGGGATTGTCGCAATACTGCGAGTCCAGGCAATCCCGGTCCTCACAGTCCTCGAACCCGTCACCGTCGTTGTCGATGCAGTCACCACAGAGTTCGAAGGGCTCCGCAGCCAAGCTGGGGGAGCACAGGTGGAACGTCGCGCAGTCCGGGTCGTCGCACCCGGCCAGCTCGTTCTCTAGCGAGTCCGGGTCGTCCACATCGGGACCGTCCGTGTGGACGAGGACGCCCGTCTCGGGGTCCATGACGACCGCCACATCACACCGCTCCTTCAGGTCGATGGGGGCACGCTCTGCCTGACAGCTCTCTGCCACGTCGGGATCGGGATTGGCGAAGCACGACGGGTCGGCGCAGTCCAACAAGAAGTTGGGGAAGGTCGAGCCCACGTGGGCCAGGTCACCATCAGCACAGCTGATCTCTCCACAGAGCTCGGCTTGCTCCACCAAACAGTCCAGATCCAGGCAATCGATGGTCCCATCCCCATCATCATCCAGCCCATTGGTGCACTCCGACTCGGCACAGGAGTTGCGCATCGCGCAGTCCGCGTCGGCACAATCAATCGCCCCATCACCGTCATCATCCGTTCCGTCGGAACACTTGGTCTCCCGGGAGTTCACGACAGTGCACCACCAAGAGGAGGCGCAGTCGGGGTCAGCGCAGTCAATCAGGCCGTCTCCATCGTCGTCCAGCCGATCGGAACAGTTGGGGCGAACGGGCGATGGTTGGAGGCAGCCATCGGGCGGATCCCCAACCACTGCAGACAGGTTGATCAGCGTGTCATCGCGATAGCCGGCGTCCCCCTTGAGACCCTTGAAGAACTCCAAGTACTCGTTGACCGGCTTGGGTGAGAGGTCGTCCTCGTCGGAAACAAAGACAATGCTCAGCGCTGCCCCCTCTCGGAGGAAGCCGGCGTTCTCTCCATCGAGCATGTCCTCGGACAGCGCCCGCTCAGCCGCCCGGAGGCCTCGCTCGAACCCGGACCCAGTGGCACAGACCTTCACATTGTCCGAGAAGGTCTGCCGAGCCTCGTCCACCGGCATGCTGGACGTGATCAGACGCGTCTCTCCCACCAGGGCCCCATTGGCGCCGCTGTCCGTGGTGTCGGTCGTGGTCACGCCAATCTGGTAGTCCACATCGGCGCTCAAGAACTGCTCGATGAAGTTGTCGAAGTTGGCCGCCAGCTTCAGCTGCTCGTCGATCATGGAGCAGGAGTTGTCCACGACAAGCAAGATGTCCACGTTCTTGCGAATCTCCTGAACGAAGACATCAGTCTGAGTGCGACGCCTCAGATCTGGCGCCTGCTGACACGACACCGAAACGACCAGAAGCGCAACCGTGCATGCGACCCACAGCCGGCCAGAAAAATGGGGAAGTCTCAGGAGGCGTCGAATGATCTGAGCTCGGAAAAGGGCTTCTACGGGTTACTGCTGACTGAGTTGACTGAGCTGGAAACGAAGGACATCTCGCGCATCGTTGGTGATCTGGGCCTCGTTGTGGAACGAAGTGAACACAACCCGACCTCCACCAGCGTTGAATGCGACCACAAGCGGACTCGTTCGCGTCATGGTTTCCCCAGTGTCGGGATCATCGTACTGGATGTCGGCCTCTACCAGCACATCGACACTCGAAACGACATCCTGAATCACCGCCCAGCCGCCCTGATTGAAGATAATTTCGATCTCATCACCGACGTTCAGGTCCATGAATTCGGCCAACTCGCCGTCCACAACCCGGGCGTTCACTGGCCCCGCGCGGCCACGCTGTGCTGCGTCTAGCTCCGTGTCGTCGCCAATCCAGTCGATGCGATCCGGCCAGATGGTCTCGAGCAGGTCATAGGTCCAATCGGAGAAGTAGAGACGAAGTCCTCTCTCCACAGACTCCCCGATCGAGGCGAGCACCGTTGCATCGGTGACCAGGTGATTGTCCTCTTCGACGCCGTTGTAGACGCGCTGGGCCACCCCCCGCATGCCGCACGAGAAGAAGGCCGTCCTGAACTGACCGAGCCCGGCTGCAGTCGCAGCGCGAAGCAACTCTTCCACCTGCATCGTCGGGGGCGTCTCGGCACTCGGCACTTCCGTATCGAAGTGCGCCCCATCGGTGTACCCGTCGTAGAGTTGAATCTCTGCGTCCACGGTCGTGGTGTTCGCGACCTCCTGGATCAACTGCTCGACGGTATCAAAGTCCCCGGTCACCAGGGCCGTCCGTCCAAAGTTGAGACGGCGAAGCCCCGAGTCCGGCTCGCAAGCCACACCCGTCGCACCAACGGCGAACACCAAGAGTAGAGGGAGCAACTGGCGCAAGGTTACTCCGGTGTCTCAGGCTCTTCTTCAGCCGACTGGAGCAGCATGAAGCCGCGATAGCTGAGCCCCGAGCTGCCCTGATTCTCAACGCCCACCGGACCGTCGCCAAAATCGAAGAACCACTTGGGCTCACCCACACCGGCGCCGAAGCTGAAGTAGCCACCTCCTTCTGGAACTGAGCTCAAGGAAGCCGAGGGCCAGAAGTGCTCGCCATCGTCCCAGGGCAAGGTGATCACCATCCAGGCGACCTCTTCTTCGTCGGTCGTAGACCACGACGCAGAGAGTCCCGCCACGTCATAGGTCTGGGCAGGAGTCCACCGAAGATAGAGATCCTCATGGGGGTCATGAGTGAAGTTCTCGCAGAACTGTGGCTCTAGGAGCTCAAAGTCTGAGGGCAGGGTGAACAGAGCATCTTCCTGGGTGAACGCAGGGATCTGATTGGGATCGTCCGAACCGTCGGCAATGAGGTCATAAGCGACAAAGCCGAACTTATAGTCATCCAGTGTCAGCGCTGTGGACGGTCGATAGGCGACCTCGCCCGTGAACGAGTTGATCTGCCGCTCCAGCGTGATCGTGTTCTGATCGCTCACCAGATAAACGTACGGGCCAGCGTCACAGGTACGGGGCGACGGACAGTCCGGATTCCCCGCGGGGGGATTGCGCACGTAGTCGATATCAAACGGGAAGACCGGATCCATGGGCGGGCTGCCACAGGGCGGATCCAGAGGTGTGAAGAACACGGCGCTCGCAGACACCGACTCCTGAATGTTGCAGCTGTCGTTGTCGATGTTGCGGGACACGGAGAACCCAAAGCTGACGCCCGGATTGTCATTGCAGTCGATGGGAACCTCTCGCACCTCGAAACCGTCGTGCAGGATCACCTCTTCGAGAATCGTGAACTCACCAGGGTCCATGGATCCATTCTCGTCGAAGTCCTCCCTCAAGACCGTGTAGGCGCGAACATCATAGAAACCCGGGGCTGCACCGTTGCTGATCTGCATCGTGCCCTGCGCCAGCGTCGGGCCGTCCACCGACACCACGCCGCCAGGCTCTACAGTGTCCTGACAGTCGGGCCAATACTCGTTGATGCAGATGCTCGTTCCCAGGTCCACCAGCGTGTCGTGATCGCCGCTGGAGTCGAAGTGAGTGTCACAACCGCGGACCACAAAGGGCAACACCTCTCCCTGGTTGCCAAAGCCCGGATCGATCTCCACACACACCGCCGACCGGTCAACGAAGAAACCATCCATCAGGGTGTAGCCAGTGGGGCCATTGAACACGACAACATCGTGGTGCCCGGGGTCCGCTCGCTGGTCGACACTCACGCTAACCGTAGCGTTCGTGGCGTCCTCCACAATGACCCAATTCACGAAGATCCCTTCGCCAAAGTCAGCCCAGGTGCTGCCGTCCTGCAAGATGGTGTTGTAGCCGGTGACCTGGACCTGCAAGGTCTCGCCCAGCCGCGCTCGATTGGGCGTGATGGAGATACCGCCCGGCTCCACCAGGAAGCCCTCGTCACCAGCCAGCGTAAAGCTGATGGGGCTATCATCTGCAGCCAGAAACTCCATGGTCACGTCGCGGAAGCCGAGGGTTGCGGTCTCGAGGATCTGGATGTCAGCCGACGCATGGTTGGGGCCATTGACCGTGACCCCCAGGACAACGATTTCCTCACCCATATTCAGGCTCAGGTTCCCGGGGCTCCACTGCGTATTCACCCCCCTCAGTTCCATGGTCAGCGACATGCCCAGTCCAGCCACTCCCGGACTCATGCGAACAATTGGCTCCGCGGTGGCAACGGTGACGTCGTTGGGCTCTGTCTGGCAACCGACTGACACCAGCAGCAAGAGCAACGAACTGACGAGTGCTGCAAGAGAACATCGCATAGGCAACCTCGGGCTCAGGTCGGGCTCGAAACCGGGAGACTCATCGCTCCCATTCACGGGCCCCATGGGCCAACCTTAGTTCACGGGACGGCAGAGTATAGAAGTCCGAAAAACACAGGGTCAACGATAGCTTGAGTGACGTAAGAGGGCACGGGCGAACATTCTAGGTACAGACCGATGCACTCCGTCGGGCTGCTTCACGCCCGAAAGGGCGACTCCGATCGCATCAGAAACACGCCAAGAGAGCCGTGGACAAGTCGCCCTGCTACCCTCCGGCTGTGACTCGACGACGCCTTGGCATTGACGAAGCGGGACGCGGCTGCGTGCTCGGACCCATGATTTTTGGGGCGTGCCTCATAGAGGAAGACCGCGAGATGGAGTTAAGGGCACTCGGGGCACGAGATAGCAAGAAGCTCTCGCCCATACGACGGACGAAGCTCCGGAGTGTCCTAGAGAACGAAGTCCTCGCCTGGAGAACCGTTGCATTTCGCCCCTCGGACATGGAGACCACATCTCTCAACGAGCTCGGGAAGAGGGCGGCCATCAGCTTGTGCCTAGAGTTCCGTCCCGACGTGCTCGTCATCGATGCGCCCGTGGCCCCAGCCGGCATTCCAGCCTATGTGTCCCAGCTACGGCAGCGTCTGGACGAAGGCGGGGCCTCCGAGATCGAGATCATCGCCGAGAACGGGGCCGACGACACCCACCCCTGCTGCTCCGCCGCATCGATCTTCGCCAAGACCACCCGCGACACGACGCTGGCGCAGCTTGAGCAAGAAGCTGGAGAGGCTCTGGGATCGGGCTATCCTGGCGACGCCAAGACGGTCGACTTCCTGCGGAGGACCTGGGCGAGGGATCGCCAGTTTCCATCCTTCGTACGTACCCGATGGGGCACCGTCCGGAACATCGTTGAGGCCGACCGCCAGGGGCACTTGTTTTGAGCTCGGTATACGCTGACTAGAGGACCGCTATCCAGATGCCCGCCAAGAAGAAGACTGCCGCGCAGAAGACGACCGGGAAGAAGGCTTCCGCCAAGAAGGCTCCCGCCAAGAAGGCTCCCGCCAAGAAGGCTCCTGCCAGGAAGGCACCGGCCAAGAAGGCACTAGCTAAGAAGGCTCCCGCCAAGAAGGCTCCCGCCAAGAAGGCTCCCGCCAAGAAGGCTCCCGCCAAGAAGGCTCCCGCCAAGAAG
>MDTE01046001.1_pt1 | contig 12809 bp, 11 predicted proteins | sample 811231 | NCBI WGS metagenome assembly MDTE01 (sample SAMN05326651, study PRJNA326480) | marine metagenome | isolation source: seawater | place: Indian Ocean: Red Sea | collected 2010
AACAAAAAAATTTATAATGTCATCCTAACAATCCTGGTTATAATTTATTTTCATAATTTCGAAACATTTTTATCACATTTTCCAATAAATTATATTAATTGATCGTTATAAATTATTACTTTTAAACTATAAAGACTTTGAATATACGAATTTTTATAATTATCGTTAAATCTATACCTACCAAGATAAATTGGCTCTGAATTACGAACTTACATTCAAGCTGATTAAGTTATAATCAACTAAGGTCATAAGGATAGCCCTTATACAAAAACAAGGGTCGGCAGTTCGATTCTGTCTCTGGCCACTTTATGGAAGAAATAGTTTATTTGCCAGATTATTTTAAACCTATTAGCTTTGACGACTTGCAGCGTATAGGTAAGCCAAATGATGGTGGCTATATTGTTAGAAAACAAGACATTATTGACACAGAGCATCTAATCTCACTAGGAATTAGCTTTGATTGGTCTTTTGAAAAAGGATTTTATAAAAAGAATAAAAAAATTAAAATAAGCACATATGATGGATCTACAGGTTTTAAATATTTTTTGAAAAGCTGTAAGGTCAGATTAATTAATTTTATTAAAAATCCAAATTTAGATAATTTAAACAGATTAATTCAAAGATTAAAAACAACTATAGATTTTTGTATTTTTTATAAGTTAAATATTTTAAATAAAATAAAGCATACTGAAAAATTTGTTAGTAACAACTTTGAGATGTTTAAAGAGTTTGAAAATAACTATGGTTATAAACCTGATTTTGTACAATTTTCAGATATTTTAAAAAAGCCTTATAAAAATGTATTTTTAAACATTGACATAGAAAGTTCTGAGTATGAACTTTTAGATAAGTTGTGTGAATACAGTGATAATCTAGTTGGATTAAATATTGAATTTCATAATGTTAATAAAAATTTAGATAAGATAGAGAGTTTTATTAAAAAATTCAATTTGCATTTAATACATACCCACATAAACAACTTCGGTGAAATATTGAATGGCTTACCAACCGTTATTGAGTTAAGCTTTTCTAAATATAGAAGTAACGATAAAACTTTAAGTTATAGGGTAGATGAAGAGTTGCCTTTAAGCATTGATGAGCCAAATGATGAAAACGGAGTAAACTATATAGTTAAATTTAAATAAACTATTTGAAATTATGATACCAAAAAATATATACCAAACTTGGAAAACTCAAAATCTACCTAATAAAATTTCTAAAATGCATTCGAGAATGTTAATTCAAAATCCAGAATATGAACACATTATTTACACAGACGAACAAATGAATGATTATATGAACTCAAATGCTGACAAGGAAATACTTGATTTATATTGGAAGATGAACCATATTGTAGCAAAGGCAGATATTTGGAGATATACGATTTTATTAGAGAGAGGAGGTATTTACTTAGACATTGATTCTAAAATTAATAGATCTTTAAATGATTTAATTGAAATTGATGATGAAGCAGTTATTACGGCAGAAAAGAATAAAGACCTTTTTGTTCAGTGGGCTTTAATATACAACAAAAATCACAAAATACTTGAACAAACTTTAATCAATATTCTCAAGGACGTGAGCCTCAGTAAAAACATGTTTAACCACCACTCTTTAACTGTTAAAAATTATGCTAAAGCAGTATTTTCTGTTGCTAATAACTCAGGAAAACAAATTTATTGGGATGATATTACAGCAGATACAAATTTAACATACAAAACAAAAGACTGCTCATTTAGGCTATACGGAGTTGATTACAACGGTTATTTTTCTTTTAAACATAAACACAATCATTTATTAAGAAACAGACCTAAAGGAACTGAACTAGACTCACATTGGTCAAATCAGCAAGAAGTTAAAAAATTATATGATTAATTTTCAAGAGGTAGATACAAATTAAGTTTATGAATTACTTTTTATAGATTTGTTTTGTTAAAAAGCAATTTTAAAATTAAGGAAAAAAATTTTTATGAGTAATATAAAACTGTTAAAGGCTAAATGGTTTTCCCTGTGTTAATTTTAGTGGGTGACAGTTCGATTCTGTCTGTAGCCACACATGTTTAATTTAAATAAAGTATTAAAAGCAAGAAAAAGGCTTAATTTTATAACATCAATTTTGTTTAAGTTATTTCAAATAAATCTAAGGTATAAGGAAAATAGAAAAGATTATGGAATTGAAATATTTGAATACTTTTATTTACCCTGGAAAACAGATGAAAAATTTAACAATCACTATGAATTAATCAAGAATTATACATTAAATCCCAAATCAAGATTATTTACTATATATGATTTTTCTAAACAATATTTAATTAACGAGACATCTTTCTTTGAAGTGGGAAGCTGGAGAGGTGGCGCTTCAGGCTTAGTAGCATTAGAAAATGAACATAAGAATGTCGACTATTTTGTTTGTGATACTTTCAAAGGGGTAGTTAATTCATCAGAAAAAGATTCCTTTTTTAAAAATAACGAATACAACACGGCAAGTACTACAGATATAAATGAAGTTGAAAAAATAACAAGTAAAAAATTTCAAATTGTTAAGGGAATATTTCCAAACAGTATGGAAAATGTAAAAATAAATAAGCCAGTTTCTTTTGCTCACATCGATGTTGATACTTATGTCTCAGCAAAAGAAAGTCTAGAATTTTTACTTGCAAACTCAATTAGTGGAGCTGTGATTATATTAGATGATTATGGAGGGTGGTTTACTGATGGAGTTACACAATTGGGTAATGAATTAAAATTAGAGGAAAGCTTATTTGTTGTTCCAAATCATCTGGGTCAATTAATTATTTTTAAAAAATAATTCATACTTAAATTAATTTCTTATTCTAAAATCATTTACGATTTTGAAAACGATTTTTAAATCAAGAACTATAACGATAAGCATAAAACCAGCAATATAATTGCTGGTAGAGAAATTTATCAAACCTAAAAGTATTAAAACATAATAAATAAAGATAATTGGGAAAGATTTACCAAACTTTAGTTTAAAAAATTTATTTTGAATACTCCTAAATAAATATCTTGAAAAAATGAAATTGAATAACTCAAATATCAGATAGGAAGCTAAAAAGTCAACATAATTTTTAAATATTAACATTATGGAAATTGTTAGTAGATAGTTAATACTTGTAAATATTAATAAATCTTTTTCATATCCTGAGTACAAAATTCTTGAAAACATAGGTATATATAAAGAACTAATTGAGCTGAGAAGTATTGAAAAAGACACAATAAAAATAAAATTGTCGCCATATTTTTCTGAAACAAATAAATTAAATATTTCTATTTGAGAAAAAATAATAAACGCTACAACAATTATTCCAATAGATCTTGTGTTTATAATGAAAGAATTTGAAATTACTTTATCGCTACTAGTATCCTTTTTAGCATCACTAGCTAGTATTGGGCTTAATAAACTTGAGAGTATTGAAATTAATGGTCTCGAATTATTTATTGTTAAGATTGCCAGAGAAAATGTTGCAACATCTTGATTTGATAGAAATTGAGTAGAAATTAAAAAAGCGAAATTCAAGAAGCTGGTGTGCAAAATTTTTATAAAGTATGCTGAAAAAGTGTATCCAAAAAATTTGAAGTTGTTCTTTTTGACTTTGGAAAAAAATATTTTTTTTAATGAGATATAAAGATTTGATTCTATATTGTGTATTAGGATCAGTAAAAAAGTTAATCTTATTATTAAATTTGTAAAAAGCAAATAGTAAACACTATAACCATTAACAAGCAAAAATAAAAAGATAAAAAATCTAATAAACTTGCTTAAAATAAAATCAGATATATCTAAATAGATTATTTTTTTGATAGCAAGGTAATACTTAGATAAAAGCTCTATAGAGGTTTCAGTAGTAACTAAAAAAGTTATCATTATATTCAAATAAAGTAAATTGTCGATATTGTACTGAGCAAAATAATTTATTTTTTGAAGTAAAAATATTATTAAAAACCAAAAGCCTGTTAGAAAGCTTATAGTTTTCATAAATTTATATAAATAGTATTGTCTTTTAGAATCGCTGTATATTGGAAAGAATTTATCTATAAACTGGTTATATGTGAGATTGGAAAATAGAGAAAATAAGTAAACTAATGAGTTTGCAACACCCCAAATTGCTACTTGAGGAATTTCGAGAAAATATGCAATTGAAAAAATATTAAGAACTAAAAAAGTAGTTCCTATAAATTTTGTTGTATATCTAGTAATTATTGAATTAAAGTTCATAGGTTAAATTTTTTAGTTTTATCTTTACAAAAAATGATATTTTAAAAATGATATTAAAAAAAGGTAAAAATCTTAAATAAAATAAAAAACTATATTTCTTTAAATTTAATTCACTATCTGAGGGTTTGTAAATTTGATACAAAAAACTTTTTTTTGGAGGCAACTTATCTTTATTGATAAGTAATTTTCTAGATATTTCATTCCAAAGGTGAATTGATAACGCACTATCTGTTATTACTTTTAACTTATTTGTATCAAAACTATACAGATCTTTAAAATTTTTAGCTTTTAGCCCAAAAAATAGATCACTATCAACTGTTTGATCATAAACCCCCTCCTTTTTTAATACATCTGTAATCATATTTGGTCCAATTTCTCCCCAGAATAACTTACTTTTTTTGGAAGTTCTAAGCTGAGCTTCCTTTTGAATTTCCAAAAGTATAGATCGATTATTAAAGAACATAACAGATGAACCTACATGATCTTCATACTCTTTACATAAAACAAAATCTTTATTTTTTGTTAATTCTTGAAAAAATTTTATATTCTTAATGCAAAAACAATCAGCATCAAACCACCAACCACCTTCACTAATCAACAATTGATAACGAAATAAATTTGAAAATGATGAAATACTTCCACGCTCTCTCCCTTGATAGAAACTTCTTAATAACGTAGAGGGTAAAATTTCTTCAGCATTTTTAATATTAAATTCTTCTTCTTTGAGATAATTATTGCTATCTTGTAACTCGTTGTCATATGTCCATATGTTTACCGTAAATCCATTTTTTAAAAATGAATTAAAACATGCAAACTCCTGAAAAGTTACTTGACCAACCCAAAAAAAATTAGCAACATTATTTTTTTCCATTAAACAAATTTTAACCATAACTATTTAAAAATTTTTTTTATTTAAATAAGATAGAGCTATGAACTTTTTACTTAAGTTATTTCAAAAAATAAATTTTATAATTTCTTATATTTTTGCAAACCAAATTAATGAAAAGGAAATAATTAGTAAAATTGCAAGCCATGAAAATCCTTTAGTTTTTGACATTGGATCTAATTTGGGCGAATATTCTAAATTTGTCTCTAAAACGCTAAAAAATAATAATCTTGTTGTGCATTCTTTTGAACCTATTAAAAAATTATTAAACACTCAGAAAATAAAGTATGGAATTTTAGAAAAGCAAAATGTTGCAGTGTCTGATTTTAGTGGGCAAGTTAAATTTTTTGAAAGAAATGTATCTTCAACTTCTTCAATCTACGAGAATGATTATATTAACCAGAACAATATAAAAAGTGAATATAGCGTTCAGCAAATTGAAATATCAAAATATATATTAAATAACAATATCTTTTTAATTGATATTATAAAAATTGATACTGAAGGAAATGATTTAAATATACTTAAAAATGTTTGTAAAATTCTTAATGAAGTTGATATTAAATTATTTAAAATAGAAATATTATTTCAAAATAATAACAATTTTTCCATGGAAAATTTTGCTACAGTTATGGAAGTTTTAAGAGACAAAAAGTTTAGTTTTATTGGATTTGCTAATTCAAAATATAAAAATAATGTAATTTTTCATTTTGATGCTTATTTTGTTAACAACAAGTATTTAAACAAAATTTATGAATAATATTTTTTAGCAATATTTTCAAAGTTTTTAATATAGTTACTTTTTGAATAAAATCTTTCAAACTCTTTGAAAGAATTAAGTGATAGACGCTCATAAAGGTCTGAGTCATTCATTAATCTAATTAGGTTTTGTGAGATTTTATCTATATCTTTAGGATCAGATAGTAATCCGTTAAAATTATCTTTAATCAAATTATTTACACCTCTCCACTTATAAGCTACAACAGGAATATGAAAACTTAATGCTTCAATCATTACTGACGGTTGTTGCTCTAAAAAGTAAGTGGAAGGGTAAATAAATATTTTTGACGCTGAAAAAAGTTCTAGCGCCAAATCTCGATTAGGGTTAATTAATAATTCCGTGTTTTTCATTTTTTTAACTTCAGAAATTAAATGATTTTCAGTTTTTTTACTCATGGTGGTTCCCATAATCAAAAGTTCATGGGCGGATTTATCAATTTCAGAAATACTTTTCCAAATTTTTAAAGTATCAAAAATTCCTTTTTCAGGTATTAAGTTAGCTAAAAAAACAACTCTTTTTACTTTTTTTGGAAGAGAGGGTTGTTCATTTCGATATGCTGGTATTATTTCGAAATTTGCTTTTTTGTAAATGTCAGACCATGTATTTTTTTGATCTTCATCTAACGCAAAAATTACATCAGATTTATTGACAGAATATTTAATTAAATACTTTACAAAAAAATTTTTTTCTAAAGATTCCTTAAGACCACCTTCGTGGAGTATTAAAGTAAGTGATTTAACTTTATGATAATTGAGAAGCACCAAGATAAATGTCTTAAACGAACCTCCTAGGCTCAAGTGTAAGTTAAGAATTAAATTAGAACTTTTAGATTTTTTATAAACCTTAAAAATTATTGTTAAAAATTTGAATAATTTTGAAATAGAATACTTTCCAATTTTTTCCGAAGACTTGTTGAGTTCTGCATTTATTTTTAAGCTCTCAATTTCCTCTATATTGCTCAAGGCCTCAACCATATACTCGCTGTACATACTTGGACCATAATTTGGTGGTGGGAATGGTAAAACTATACACAGCTTTTTCATATATTAAATTCTAGTAACAATAATATAAATATTTTTCTCATAGAAAATCAAAATTAAAACTATTATTTGTAATATGACCAAGGTAAAAAAGTTTTTAAAAGATATTATCTTTGTTTCTAAAATTACAAAAGTTGGAAATAAAAAAATAAGAATCTTGATTTCTGCATTATTTTCAAATATAACTGTCTTTTTGGATATTTCGATAATTATTATTTTTTCAAATTATTTTATTGATACAAGCTATCAAAATATTTTTATAAAAATAATTATTGAAAATAGTCAATACTTGCCTCTATTAATTATTTTGAGATTTCTCATAGTCTTAATTGATAAAATTAACATTAGAAGTTTACAACTAAGTATTAGTCAAAACTTAAAACAATATTTAATTGAAGATATTTTTAAAAAATCTAACTACTCAATTTCTGATGCAACATATTATTTAACTCAACTAACAGAGCATATCTCATACTTTTATGGAGCTTTAGCTGTTGTTTTTGGATCATCACTACAGTTAATTATTTATATTTTCTTTCTAGTCACAGTTGATATAAATACACTCTTATCTTTTTTTGGTGTAGGACTCATTCTGTCTTTGCCAACTTTATTTTTCTTAAAAAAAGGAAGGCAGTATATGGATAGTGCCTTTAAATTTGGAAAAGAAATTAATAGTAAAACTCAACGTATAATTGATAATTTATTCTTAATTAAAATTTTAAATACTGAAGAAAACGAAATGAAAAATTTTAATTTATCTAATAGAGAATTTACTAATTCTCAACTTAAAAACTTTACTTTTAATACCCTTAATTCAATAACTCCAAATTTTGTAGTTACATTTTCTCTAAGTTTATTAATAGTTACTTTTGGTTATATTAGAAATTTAACGCTTGAATTTATAGGAATTTCACTGAGGTTAGTTCAAACTATAGGAACTATAAATAATGGATTGAATATGATGGTCAATTCTCATGTACATTTAAACGTGCTACAAAAAATTGATTCAAATAAAGTTTCTTTAAAAACTAATAATCTAGTAGATCTAGATAATTTTGAAAAAAATGACCTGTTATCAGTTGAAAATTTGTCTTTTAAATATTTTGGATCGACAGATTTATTTTTTAAAGAAATTAATTTTAGAATTAAAAAAGAGTCCCACACATTGATTACTGGCTCTAATGGTACTGGGAAAAGTACATTGCTTGGATTAATATCAGGCGTTCTTAAACCTGTATCCGGGCAAGTAAAACACAACTTTAACAGGATGGCTTACATTGGTGTAAATCCCTTAATTGTCACAGGGTCTTTAAGGGAAAACTTACTTTACGGTAATAATTTAAATGTTCCAGATGAAGATATTCTAAATTTGCTTAATAAGTTTAAGTTGTTTAATGAAAATGATACTCTTAATTTAGACTCAGAAATAAGTAACAAAACACTTTCATCAGGACAATTTCAAAAAATTGCATTCATTCGTGCATTTTTATATAACCCTGAGTTACTAATTTTAGATGAATCAACTGCAAATTTAGATGAGCATTCAAAAAAAATTATTATTGAATATATGCAAAATCAAAATTACACGATTATAAACTCAACACATAATGATTCTGATTTTATTTCGACACAAAAAATTAAGATTGTCTTAGAAGAAAAAAATAGAAAATTAAATTTTTACAATTTTACCTAAGTGATCAATCTCTTCAACAATAATATTTTCTAAACTAAATTTTTTAGAGCTTGAGTAAGCATTAGTTGAAATCGTTGAAAGTAAATTTTTATCATTATAGATATCGTCAAATTTTTCCCTTAAGTTGTCTGGTTCTAAATCAAATATAAAACCATTTTCATTATTTCTTATCAATTCAAGACTATTTTTATTACTACTAGTAAAAACTACACAACCACTTGATAATGCTTCCAAGACAGTTTTAGGATTTCCTTCAAAAAAACTACAGTTAATAAAAAAAGTATGTTTTTTTAAGACTTCTAAGATTTTTTTATTATCTACCATTTTATTAAAAGTTATCTTTACATTGTTTACTTTTGCCAAATGTTTTAGATTTTGTAATTCTGATCCTTCACCATAATGTTCGAAATGATAATTACTATTTTTAAACTCTTTTAATAGAAAATCTATATTTTTTTGCTTTTCTAATCTACCAATTGTTATAATCGGTTCTTTAACTTTTTCAGATTTTTCAAAATTTTGAGAAATAATAAAATTTGGTAGGTATATTATTTTATTTTTATTAAATATAAAATATTTTTTTAAAAATTTTTTATCTTCTTCGCTTGTCACAGAATAGAGATTGCAAAAAATTAACGAAAATTGTGTTAAAAAATAATAAAACAATTTTATATAAATTGGCTTTTTCTCTTTTCTCTTAAATGTTAATACATCATATCCAGTTCTAATATAAAGTGGTTTCTTTGTGAGAAATTTAAGTATAAGAGAAACCCAAACCCCTTGAAGTTGATTTTGTTTTATTAAATCAATTGACGCAGAGTCTATGTTTTTATACAACTTAAATGGTAAATATATAGAATGCAAAAATCTAATAAATTTATTTCCTGGTTTTGTTGAGAGACTATAAACTGGAACAATTTTGCAATTAGGAAAATATTTTTTATAGTACATTTCGCTATTATCTGAATAGCTTACAAAAGTAAATTTAAAATTATGTTTATCAATAACTTCATTAAAATAATATAATTCTCTAGAGAATGTTCCAGTTTTCTCCCACTCTTCAAAAGAATATTCGTATGTGTGAAAAAAAAGTATGTGCATTATGCTTATATTAATTAATAATAAAGTTCTAAATACATATAAAAATGAAAAAAATTTTAGTAATTCATAACAAATATCAAGAGACTGGTGGAGAAGATATTTCAGTTATGGAAGAAATAAAATTTTTAAATAAAAATTTTATTGTTGAGGAATTGATTTTTTCCAATAAAATTGATAATTTTCTTTCTCAAATTTTTTATTTTCTAATTAATAAAAATTTAAAAAGTATGAAATCTTTAAGAAAGATTCTAAATGAATTTAATCCTGACTTTGTATATATACATAATTCCTGGTACAAAGCTTCTCTAGGTATCTTTAGTGTTCTTAAACAATATGATGCAAAAATTATTGTTAAGCTTCATAATTTTAGGTATTTTTGTACAAAGAGCTATCTTCAGAAAAATCATTTTTTACAATCTAATTTTTGCCAAGGTTGCGGTAATAAAAAATCAAAAATTATTTTAAATAAATACTTTAAAAATTCTTGGATAAGATCAATCTTAATAAGTAGATATGGAAATAAATATTTTAAAATATTAAAGGAATCCGATCTAAAAATAGTTGTATTAACGAATTTTCATAAACAATTTTTAATTGATGAAAATTTCAATAGGGAAAAAATTTATGTTTGTAATAATTTTCTTCAAGTTTCACAAAAATCTTCAGAACCAAACAGTAAATATATTGTTTATTCTGGCAGGATATCAGAGGAAAAAGGATCAAGAGAATTAATTGAAAATTTTCTTGAATCTGATTTAAAAGATTTTAAATTGAAAATTATCGGTGAGGGCCCTCTTTTAAAAGAATTGAAAAGTGAATATATCGGTTTCCAGAATATAGAATTTTTAGGATATATGTCTAACGATAATGCAAGAGAGGTAATTTCAAAATGTTATGCTGTTGTTAGCCGTACCAAGCTTTATGAAGGTCAGCCAACACTTTTGTGTGAAGCCTCAATGTTAGGTAAAATATCAATATTTCCTGATACAGGTGGAGTAAAAGAGTTTTATCCTAATAATTACCCATTCCTGTTTGAGAAATTTGATGATAAAGATTTTCTTGAAAAACTTAATCTTCTTACGGATAGTGATCTGGTGAATCAACAATCAATAAAAAATCATGAGTATATAAATAAATTAATTTCTGAAGAAAAAATTTTAGATAGTCAAAATGAAATATTTAGCATATGAAAATTTGTATAGGAGCAAAAATTATGACTGGCCCGTGGGGTGGTGGAAATCTTTTTTATATAAACATATCAAAATATTTACAATCACAAGGTGTTGAAGTTGTACATGACCTCAAGGATAAAGATATTGATTTAATTTTACTAACTGATCCACGCCTTCTTTCAGAATCTTCATCTGTAACAGATCTTGATGTAAAATATTATAAAAAATTTATAAATAATAATGTACAGGTTGTTCACCGCATAAATGAATGTGATGAGAGAAAAAATACTACGAACCTAAATAAATTCTTAATTAAATCAAATAAAGTAGCAGATGCAACTGTGTTTGTAAGCACATGGCTTAAAAATTTATTTGTTGATCAGGGTATTAATTCAAGAAATATTCATGTGATTATGTCAGGCTCTAATGAAGAAGTTTTTAATAGAGAAAATTTGAAAGAATGGAAAAAACCCACAAAATTAAAAATTGTTACACACCACTGGGGAAACAACTGGAATAAGGGTTTTGAAACATACAAGAAGTTAGACGAGCTATTAGAAGCTGAATATTGGTTTTCGAAATATGAATTTACATATATTGGAAATTTGCCAAGAAATTTTAAATTTCAAAACACACGACACCTTTTACCAACAAGCGGGCAGAACTTAGCTAATGAGCTTAAAAAATCCAACTTATATTTAACAGGATCTTTAAATGAGCCCTCAGGAAACCATCACATTGAAGCAGCCCAATGTGGATTACCAATTCTTTATATTGATAGTGGTGGAATACCAGAATATTGTGATGGTTTTGGTCTTAAATTTACAAATGAAACATTCGAGAGTCAATTAGAGAAATTTTATGAAAATTATTCTAAATTTTATAACAAGATGGAACTATATCCTTTTAATTCTAAAAAAATGTGTAAACAGTACTTTGATTTGTTCAAATCTTTATCAAAAAATAACATAGAAATTAAACATGAGAAATATTTTTTAATTAGAAAAATTATATTTTTATTTATAGTTAAAATCAGGTTTGTCTATAAAACAATAAGGACAAAATGGATTTAAAAAAAGTTTCTAAATTTTATCTAATATTTGAAATTTTACTTATCAGTATTGTATTTTTAACAATATTATTTGGTCGATCTTTTATGGGTCTTAACTTATTTGGCTTTAGGTTAGGAGAACTAATTATTGGTTTTGGTTTAATTCTCTCTCTACTGTTAAGTCCTATATTATTAAAATTTTACAAATTTACTCACATTGAAAAAACTTTGAATGTGATTATGTTGATAATATTTTCTTCATTTTTTATAACAGTTATCATTTCACGTTCATCATTGTTCAATTTGTATACTTATAAGTCAAGTTCATATATTTGGTCTTTAGGTTTTATTTATATTGGATATTTGTATTATAAGTTTGTTTCACTAGAAAAATTCACTTCTTATATTCTGGTACTTTCTTTGCCTATGGTTTACATACTAAGCACAACTTATTTCCCAAGTTCTTGGATGATATTTTTTGGAAATTACTCTGACAAATTTGATTTTGTAAAAGGCTCCGATTTATTACTGAGCTATATAATTGTCTGTTTGTTTTTAAGAATCAATAATAAACCAAATTTATATACTTTTACATATTTCATGATCTCCTCTGGCGTATTTATTCCATTGTTAATGTACAAAAGCAAAGGATCTTTCATATCAATAATAATGTTTTTTACTATTGAATTATTTAACTATAAGCCCTTTATCTTAAAAAATTATATAAAGTCTTTCGCAATATTAATAATGTCTATATTATTTTTTGTTTTGTCTACTTTTCAAGTTTGGGGAGATCTAACCTTTAATAAAAATATGGCAGATCAAGAAACATTAATAACAGAAAT
>MDTE01072172.1_pt1 | contig 12809 bp, 22 predicted proteins | sample 811231 | NCBI WGS metagenome assembly MDTE01 (sample SAMN05326651, study PRJNA326480) | marine metagenome | isolation source: seawater | place: Indian Ocean: Red Sea | collected 2010
AAAAGAATAGAAAAAGGTACATGGCATTCCAGAATTGAGGAAATTTTAGCCAGAGATTTTGGAAATTTGTACAGTAGATTGACAGGTATAACGCAACATTTGTTGCTAGATTCTACTACTGCTTATGTCATAAATCGTAAAGATGTAGAAAGTCTATCAGAGATTGATATAATTATGCTTGTAGAAGAGCATGTGGCTGCGTGTATTGCACGATCATTCACACACTAAGGGCTAACCCTACCTTATGATTAACCCTATGCTTAGAAACGACTACAGTAAACCAACATTTTTTAGAAAACCGTGCTAGAAATGTCACACAATTTGCATTTTAATTAAAAATATGTTATACTCTTTATACAATTTAAAACATTAATGAAAATAATAATTAATTATATTAATAATTTATATTAAAATTTATAAAACTTTATAAAGGAGAATACCATTGATACAATATGACAACATTAAAGTTTCAGCAAAGGTAAAAGCTAAACACATTATATCAGATTACTTGATGAAAGTATTTGATGGACTAAAGCATACACCAGAAAATTTAGTAGATGATTGGGACACTATGACAGACAGAGAACAAGACTTGGTTATAGATCAAGTAAGTTTGTTTGAAGATAGAATACATAAGTTGTTAGGTGTTGAGTGGGATTATATTATTAGTAGCAATAACAAAGCAAAGAAAATACCATGAAAAAATTTTTCATATTTATATGGTTAATTCTGGTAGTGGTTGGTTTGATTGGCTGCTCAACAACAATTACAGATACAAATCTAAATGAGAAAGATAACTTAAATGAATGGAAAAAAAGGTTGGAAGAATGTCGAGCATTTATGTATATGGAAAACGATGCTTGGCATTGGTGTATGGAAACTAAAAAGGAGAGAGCTATGCAACAAGAAGAAATAAGAGAATTATCAAAAGAAGAATACGAAATATTTAAGGAGTTTGTTGAGAAAAATTATACAGAGTTATATGAACACAAACTAACTTATGATGTTAAACATAAAAAAGAAACCGATACCTTTATCGTAGAGCTAAATCATCTTGATGTCTTTACTTGGGAAGAGTTTTTTGACAAAGCTATATAGGGAGAGAGCATGGAAATAATATTAGTAATTTCTGGTATAGTTTTTATTATATCAATAACAGGTTTGTATATGTATTTGGTTAGCACAGATAAAATAAAACCATTTATGTTAGATTATACTTCTAGGCATTTATCATCACCAACAAAAAAAACACATCGTGAATACTTTTGGGATCACGAAACTAATCGTGGAAACTTTTGGGATCACGAAACTAAAAAGTATTACAAGTGGGACGAGTTAATGAAACTATATAAAGAAAGGGAGAGCAAACATGACTGAATTTTATGAAGCAGTAGAAAAACAAAGAGAGCTGATAGACAGAGAGAAAAAATCTAAACAGGTTAGGTGTATTGAAACAAAAATCAAAGATGGTCTTTGGTATGAGCAAACAACCGACTACGAAGATGGTAGAAGGGTTATAGAGTTTAGGGACAGTCGCAAGAAAACTATAGAGGAGTATCCATATGGCAAGGTCTTGGATTAAAAAACACGAGAGAGTATCCCCTACAGGTGTTCGAGGTAAAAAGACAAGTCAAGGTAGAGGTAATGTTGCTTTCTCTACCATGAATAAAAATAAAAAAAGCAGCTATAAAAAATATCGAGGGCAAGGTAAATGAAAACTAATTTATTTTTATTTTTAATGCATACAATGAAAACCAAACTAATACATATAATAAAAACCAAACTAATACACATAATATATATATTAGCTATTGCAGGTATAATTTTATTACAGTCGTCAATGAATGTTATTGAAGATGAAATAAGAACAGAAATAGCTTGTAAAAATTTTATTATAGACATATTAAAAGAGAAAGGTGAGGACTAATGTATATGAATAAAGAATTTATAATTAAAGGATTACAAAATCATTTTCAAGGTTTGATTGATAGACATGTGGCTAATGCCATGATATTAATTACTAACCCTGTGGGTGTAGCAGAACATCCAGATACTTTAGAAAGTATTGAAGCAGAACTTGGCAAGATTGCAGACTACGAAGATAAACTTGCAATGTTAAATAAATATTTTTAATATTACTATTTACAATATGATATTATTATGGTATAATGTATGACTGAATTGGTAAAAGGAAACTATAAGTATATAGATAAATTTGAATACAAAAGATTATGTGTTCAATTATTCCTAGAAGAACAAAAAGAAAAAAATAAATATGAAGACACAAACAACAAGAGATCAGTACAACACAGAGATACTTACTCGTGATGAATATAGAAAGTTTAATAATTATATGATAAAATACTATCCAAGTGTTGGTCATATGGTAGAAAAATTAGACGATACTTTTATGGTACGACTTGATGATACTGCATTAACATTCTGGGAAGAGATACTTGTTGCTATCAGAGATTAATAGAAGGTATATTATAAGAAGTTTTGCCCTCCTTAATTTAACTTATAATATCTACAAGTTTCCGGTTATCTTGTGCCACTCTAAAACCGGACTAACTTTTTTTAACTAAACACTTTACATTCATGCGAAGGTATGATATAATGTGTGCACTTAATACAAACCGATGGAGGAAATAATATGTATGAGTATGTAAATGGAAAGGCAATGTGGGCTAATATCACATCGCCAAATACGAGGTTTCAACCTCACAAATATAGTCTGACTGTTCTAACAGATGCAGATACTGCTGCCAAACTTGAAGGCATTGGTCTTAATCAAGTTAGAGATAGATCAGGACAACCTAAGTATGATGAACCTGCATTTACTTTTAGCAAGAGAGCTACAAGAAATGATGGTACTGCAAACGCTGCACCTAAACTTGTTGACACAGATGGTAATGATCTGGATGTTAGCGTAGGTAATGGTTCAGAAGTCGTTGTTAAGATCAAACCTTACAAGAATGATTATGGTCAGTTCGCTGAACTTATGGCTGTAAAGGTAGAGAACTTAGTAGAATATGTTGAGGGTGATACAGATAACGAGGAATTTTAATTATGATTATTACTGTTAATAATGATGATGGCAATACTTCTTTTGATGTAAACAACATTAGTGATGCGACAGTAAAGCAAGAAGCAACTGTCATAGTGCAGAAGGTTGGTAGCTTACAAGTTATCATCGAAGCTTTAGACTTTGCAAGTCGCACACATCGGGCTAATTTAGAAAAACTTCTTGAGGGTAGAGAGGAAGCAGTTGTTGAAACAAAAGCTGCTCGTAATGAGAAAGGACAGTTTGTTGGAGATGACCCAGAAACTCTTGAGGATGAATCTAAAGTAGCAAAAGAAAACACATAGTCTGTGAGGAGGGCTAACATGAACGATACAACTTGGGATAAGTTGAAACAACCCTGTCCACTTTGCAACAGTAGTGATGCTGTAGGAGTCAATCAAGATGGCTCTGCAAAGTGTTTCAGTTGTGGAGAATTTATGCCTAACTATAAACAAGCATGTAATGGAAAAACTATGACACAATCACAACCAATCCAAACCAAACAACCTGACAGCGTGACTGAAGGAAACTTTATTGCATTGACTGACAGGAAAATATCTCAAGCAACTGCACAGAAGTTTGGGGTCAAAGCTGTTCAAGACTTAAAGGGTCAGGTCATTAAACATTTCTATCCATATTATAATGGACATGAATTATCGGCTACAAAATGTAGAAACTCAACCACAAAAGATTTCTTTGTACAAGGGAGTTATAATGATACTGGATTATTTGGTCAACAGTTATTCAAAGGTGGCAAGTATGTCACCATAACCGAAGGGGAGTGTGATGCTATGGCAGCTTACGAACTACTTGGTAGTAAGTGGGCTGTAGTATCCATCAAGCGTGGTGCACAGGGAGCAGTCAGAGATATCAAGGAAAGCTTAGAGTTCTTTGATAACTTTGAAAATGTTATCGTTGCTTTTGATAATGATAAAGCAGGTAAAGAAGCAGCCGTTAAGGTTGCTAGACTGTTTAAACCCGGCAAGGCTAGGATACTCACACTTCCCAATGGGTTTAAAGACCCTAACGACATGCTTAAATCTAACAGACATAAGGATTTTGTTGAAGCTTGGTGGGCTGCTAAAGTCTACACACCATCTGGTGTTATTAATGTCACAGAACAGCGTGAGAAGTTTCACAACCGAGAGAAGAAACAAAGTATTCCTTATCCTTGGGAAGGACTCAATAAAAAGCTGTATGGTTTAAGACAAGGAGAACTGGTCACTCTTACAGGTGGTACAGGTCTTGGTAAGTCTAGTGTGACAAGAGAATTAGAACATTGGTTGGTACAACAAACCACCGATAATGTAGGTATCATAGCATTAGAAGAAGACTGGAGAAGAACCATTGATGGTATTCTATCTATTGAAGCTAATGCTAGATTGTATATAGATCAAGAGAGAGAAAAGTTTTCAAGAGAAGAACTTGATAAGATGTTTGATATTTTGTATGATGGTGAGAATAAAAATAGAGTGTGGGTTCATTCACACTTTGGAACAAATGACATTGATGATATCTTTACCAAGCTTCGCTTTATGATTATTGGCTGTGATTGTAGATGGATAGTTGTAGATCACTTACACATGTTAGTAAGTGCTGTCCATGAGGGTGATGAGAGGAGAGCCATTGATGCAATTATGACTAGGCTTAGAAGTTTAGTAGAAGAAACAGGTGCAGGAATTATTTTAGTTTCACACTTGAGAAGAGTTGATGGTAATAAAGGACATGAGAATGGAATTGAGGTAAGCCTTTCTCATCTACGGGGGTCTAATAGTATTGGTCAGCTATCTGACTGTGTTATTGCATTAGAACGAAATCAACAATCAGACGACTTTGATGAATCTAGAACTACCAGATTGCGTGTTCTTAAATCAAGATATACAGGCGATGTTGGTATGGCAGCTAGGGTTATCTATGATTCTGAAACCGGCAGGTTATCTGAACTAACCAATGATGATATAGAGTTTGATAACTCTGGTGATGAGGTATTTTAAATGAGATTAGTGTTTGACATTGAGACTGATGACCTACATGCTACAAAGGTATGGTGTTTAGTTGCTCAAAATCTTGACTCTGGTGAGATATTTAAGTTCCCACCTAGTAAATTAGAAGAAGGATATAAACTTCTTACCACAGCAGACACTTTAATTGGACACAACATTATAGGATTTGATATTCCCATCGTAGAAAAGTTTGGTAATATAGATCTTAGTGATAAAAAGATTATTGATACTTTAGTTTTATCAAGATTGTTTAATCCAACACGGGAAGGTGGACATAGCTTAGAAACTTGGGGATATAAATTAGGCTATCCGAAAATTGAGTTTGAAGATTATCTTAATTATACTTCCGATATGTTAAACTATTGTGTACGAGATGTACAATTAAACACAAGAGTTATGCATGAACTACAAAAAGAATCAAAAGGTTTTTCACCACAGTCAATTGATATTGAACAGGGTGTTGCCAAGATTATGAAACAACAGGAGCAAGACGGCTTTGCTTTTGATATGCAAGCATCCTTGAGTTTATTAGCAGAGCTTAGAGAAAAAATGCAGAAGATAGAAGATGAAGTTCATTCTACCTTTAAACCTAAGTGGGTTGACATAAAAGAAGTTACACCTTACATTAAGAAAGATGGTAATCTATCTAAGCGTGGACTAACCGATGAAGAGTATCAACGATGTTTAGATACAAATAACTTTCAACCCTTTATGCGACAAACTTTACAAGAGTTTAATCTTGGTAGTCGTAAACAGATTGGAGAATATCTTATAGACTTTGGTTGGAAGCCAGATAGATTTACACCAACTGGTCAACCTATTGTTGATGAGAAAACATTATCAAAGATAACTCATATCCATGAAGCAAAACTTATTGCAGACTTTTTACTACTGCAAAAGCGTATAGCTCAGATTGATTCATGGGTAGAAGCTGTAAAAGATGATGGTAGAATACATGGGTTTGTTATTCCAAATGGTACGATTACCGGTAGAATGACACATAGAAATCCTAATGTTGCCCAAGTTCCCTCAGTTCACAGTCCTTACGGTAAAGAATGTAGAGCATGTTGGACTGTATCAGATGGACATAAACTTGTAGGTGTAGATGCAAGTGGACTAGAGCTACGCATGTTAGCACATTACATGGATGATAAGGAGTATATAAATGAAATTATTAATGGAGACATTCACACAACTAACAAACACTTTGCTGGACTTAAATCAAGAGATCAGGCTAAAACTTTCATCTACGCACTCATTTACGGAGCAGGAGATCAAAAGCTTGGAAGCATCATTAAAGGAAGTAGAGCAGAGGGTAAGCAGTTGCGAGAACGCTTTCTTACTAGTTTACCAACATACAAATCTCTTAAAGAACGAGTTGACAGAGCAGCTTCAAAAAATTTCCTCAAAGGGTTAGATGGTAGAAAGTTATATATAAGAAATAAACATTCAGCACTTAACACTTTACTTCAGGGAGCAGGTGCAATTTTAATGAAGAAAGCATTAGTAGACCTAGACAGTATTTTGAAACTTAACACTATAAATTATAGATTTGTTGCCAACATACATGATGAATGGCAAATAGAAGTTGTAGAATCTCAGGCTGATTTTGTTGGAGAGACTGCAGTCAAAAGTATTATAGAAGCAGGAGAACATTTTAATTTACGCTGCCCAATGGATGGCGAATATAAAGTCGGAGGTAATTGGAGTGACACACACTAAACAACAAGAATTATTTGAAACAAAAACATGTAGAATTTGTAAAGAAGAAAAGCCACTATCTAAATTTTATTTACGTAAAGATACTAAAACACCCGTATATAGAACAGAGTGCAATTCTTGTTTTAGAATTATAAAAGGACAAACAACTATTGGTTCTAATGAACATATTAGATGTTTATTAAGAGATTGTAAAACAAGATCAGAAAGAAAAAATACTTTTTGTAACTTAGAAAAATCAGACATAAAAGAATTAATTACTAACACATGTCCGGCTTTGGGTATTACATTAAAAATGGGCAGAGAAGATTGGGGAAACTCACCGACCATTGATCGTATTGATAATACTAAAGGTTATGTAAAAGGTAATGTTATATTAGTTTCTATGTTAGCAAATTGTATTAAAAATCAAGCAACACCAGATCAAATATTAACTGTAGGAAATTATTATAAAAAGTTGTATCAAGAAAAAGGAATAAATTATGCCTAATAAAACAAAAACTCTTGACACATTAGTAGAAGATATATATAATAAGATAGGTGTACTTGCCGATGGTGAGCACATTGATTTAGACCCAGAGACTATCGACCAGTTTGGTGAGTCTATGAAAGAGATACTTTACAAGTGGTCTCACCCCGAACCAAGAAGCGGTGCAACCTTACGCATGTCTAACATAGGCAGAAAACCTCGTCAACTTTGGTTTGATATGAAGTCAGAAGATACTGCCGAGAAGATGCCACCTTCTTTATTCATTAAGTTTCTTTATGGTCATTTACTTGAAGAGATAGTTTTATTTCTTATTAAGTTATCCGGGCATAAAGTTACTAGTGAACAAAAAGAAATCAAAGTATCTGGAATTAAAGGACACATGGATTGTGTTATCGATGGAGAAGTTGTTGATATTAAAACAGCTTCTGGCTTTGCATTTAAAAAATTCAGAGATGGTACTCTAGCAGAGAATGATATGTTCGGATACATGGCTCAACTTGCAGGGTATGAAGAATCACAAGGAACAAGCAACGGTGGTTTTTTGGCTATGAATAAAGAGTCAGGCGAGTTAGCTTTGTACAGACCTGATAACTTTGACAAGCCTAACATCAAGAAAAAGATTACAGATATAAAGAAAGCTGTTAAGTTAGCAAAACCACCTGCTTTATGTTATAGCCCTGTTCCCGATGGTAAGTCTGGTAATATGCAGCTACCTAGAGAGTGTGTATATTGTAGGCACAAGTTTGAATGTCATAAAGATTCTAACGAGGGTAAAGGTTTAAGAGTGTTTAAATATTCTAATGGGTTAAGATATTTAACTCAAACACCCAAGCCACCTAAAGTTATAGAGGTAACCAAAGTATGAGTGGAAGTAGATCAAAAAAATTAAGAAGACGAGCAGAAGACTTACTTATTGAATGGTTAAGAACAATGGTTCCAGATGGAGAAGATACATCTAAAATACACAGAAAAAACTTAGATCAATTCTTGCCAGAACAAACACACATCTTTGCAAACAACAAGTTTTTACTTAGTGCTTATAGTTTAAAATGGTTTTACAAACAGGTTAAGAGGAATCCTAATATTACACTCGGAGACCTTAATGCCTAGAAGAGTACCTCGTAAACCAAGACCTAAAAAAACAGGTGTGCCTAAAGGCTACGATAGTTTATGGGAAGTTAAACTACACGAGACAGTTCTTAAAGATTGGAAACATCATTGGGAACTGTTTGATTACATTGTTAAACATAAATATGAGCCGGACTTTGTTAAAGTAATTAATGGTCAAACCATATTACTAGAAGCGAAAGGACGATTTTGGGATTACGCTGAGTACAGTAAATATATTTGGATAAGAGAAGCCCTAACAGAACAAGTAGGAGAGTTTGAATTAGTATTTTTATTTCAAAAACCTTTTGCACCTATGCCGGGAGCAAAGAAAAGAAAAGACGGAACAAAAAGAACACATGCTGAATGGGCAGAGACAAATGATTTTAGGTGGTATAGTGAAGATACTTTACCGAAGGAGTGGAGATCAAATGAAATATAAATTTAATGAAAAATTATTAATACAAGAGCTACAATCTTATGTTGATAATACTTATGGGGAACACTACGCTTCGGATAGATATCAAGCAACTGACATAATTATTGATTCAGGACATGGCGAAGGTTTTTGTATTGGTAACATTATGAAATATGCAAAACGCTACGGAAATAAAGAAGGTAAGAACAGAAAAGACTTGCTAAAAATATTACATTATGCTATAATAATGCTTGACATACACGACAAGGAATTAAAAAATGATTGAGGATAAAGTAGGTATCAAGGAATATCTTGGTATAAAAATTAATTACAGTAATGAAAAACTATTAGATAAGTTTAGCCTTGACACACTCAAGGATAGATACTTATGGGAGAACGAAACACATGCCCAAGAAGCATTTGCAAGAGCAGCCGTCTTTGGAGCAACCTACAAAGGTCACACAGATTTTGAATTGGCTCAAAGACTTTATCACTACAGTTCCAATTGTTGGTTCATGTTTAGCACTCCTATACTTAGCAACGGGGGAACAAGTCGTGGTCTTCCTATTAGCTGTTTCCTTAATTATGTACCTGACAGTCGGGATGGTTTATCTGCTCACTATGATGAAAACATTTGGTTGGCAAGTTCGGGTGGAGGTATTGGTGGATTTTGGGGAGATGTTAGGAGTAATGGTATTTCTACTACTCACGGTAGTAAGTCTACTGGTTCAATTCCTTTCATACATGTAGTAGATTCACAGATGTTAGCCTTTAATCAAGGTATAACCAGACGAGGTTCTTATGCTGCATACATGGATATATCTCATCCAGAAATTGAAGAGTTCATTAACATGCGTAAAGAATCTGGTGGTGATATTAATCGTAAGAATCTTAATCTTCATAACGGTATCAACATTACCAATGAGTTTTTGAAAGCTGTTGAAGAAGATGCAGACTTTAGATTGATTGACCCTAAGACTAACGAGCCTACGAAGATTGTTAATGCTAGAGACTTATGGTGGCAGATTATTAATGCAAGAGCAGAAACAGGTGAGCCTTACATGATTAATATAGATACATGTAACGAAGCATTACCCAAAGAACAAAAAGATTTAGGGTTAGAAATTAAACAGAGTAATCTTTGTTCTGAAATTACTCTTCCAACTAATGAAGAAAGAACAGCAGTATGTTGCTTATCTTCTGTCAACTTAGAATATTTTGATGAATGGAGTGAAAATTCTATGTTCATTGATGATTTAATAACCATGCTTGACAATGTTCTTCAACACTATATTGATAACGCTGTTGACACAAATAACTTAGGAGAATATAATGCAAACTTCAAAAGGTTTCAGAAACATGTTAAGTCCGGTAAAGAAGGCTTTACTAAATCTGCCTACTCTGCTTACAGAGAAAGGTCGTTGGGTCTTGGAGCAATGGGATTCCATTCGTACTTACAATCGCACAACATTCCGTTCGAAGGTATCTTCGCTACAGGTTTCAATTACAAAGCATTTAAACACATTAAAACCCATGCCAATAGAGCAACTAAACGACTTGCTGATGAACGGGGTGAGTCACCTGATATCAGTAGTAGTGGCAGGAGGAATGCTCATTTACTCGCTGTTGCTCCTAACGCTTCTTCTAGCATCATATGTGGTGGGACTTCTCCTTCGATTGAGCCATACAGGGCTAATGTTTATACACACAAAACTCTCTCAGGTTCGTTCCAAGTTAAGAACAAATATCTAGAACAAATTCTAAAAGATAAAGGATTAAAAAAAGATGAGTTGTCTGTTGTATGGAAAGATATTGCAGGGAAAGATGGGTCTGTTCAACATCTGGATATTTTAACCAATGAAGAAAAAGAAGTATTTAAAACTGCTAATGAAATAGATCAGATATGGATTATAGAACATGCAGCTAAACGACAAGAATTTATTTGCCAATCACAATCAGTTAATCTTTTCTTTACACTTCCAAAAGCTACAGAGCCACAAGAGGTACATGATGAATACATGCAATATGTTAATGATGTACATTGGTATGGTATGAACAAGCTTAAATCTCTATACTACTTTAGGTCTAATGCTGCTCGTAGTATAGAAAATGTAAATACAAAAGTTCAGCGTATTAAATTAGACGATGCTGAATGTATAGCGTGTGAGGGATAGTATGTACTTACCACAACCTACTAATAAAAAACCTAAGACATTTAAAAATGTTCAACACTTTTTAACTCAATCAGAATGTCTTCAGGTAAAAGAGATAGCTAAAAATATTGAAAAGTGGGAAGGCAAAGTACATAGTAATTCTAATGAATCAACTAAGGCTAATTCAGTTAGAGAGGTAGATGTATATCCTATACCTATGACTGATGAATATGCATCTTTATATCAAATGATTTTTGATGCTGTTAAAGAAAACAACAAGGAACATTTTAATTTTGATATAGCCGGAATATTTGATAACTTACAATTACTTCATTACACAGAAGGACACCACTATGATTGGCATACAGATATAGGTGATGGTATTTACTCTAATAGAAAAATATCTGTTTCAATTTTATTATCTGATAATTGTTATGGTGGAGAGATAGTATTAAAACAAGGAGCAGACAGACCAATACATATGGAAGTAGGAGACATGCTTTTATTTCCTAGTTATGTTCTGCATAAAGTAACACCAGTAACTAAGGGAGAAAGATGGTCTTTAGTAACTTGGATACAAGACACTAAACCTTTCAAATAAATAATTATAATGGCAAGAGATGAATGGGCTAACGATGAACAATGGCGAAAATCAAGTGATGGGTGGGTTGCAGCTACAGAAAAGTCACGCATTAGAAAAGAAAAATTAAGACTAAAAGAACAGTTAAAATTAGAAAAAGAGTGTAATCATAAAATAGAAGAATGGTGTGAGGGTTGTAATTATGATTATGAAACAGGAAAGAAATATGATTTTATATAATATACAAAAGGAAAAATTATGAGCTTATTAGGAACAAGAGATTATTACAAACCATTCGATAACCCTTGGATGTTTGACTACTATGTTTTACAAAACCAAATGCATTGGATGCCAGAATCAGTTCCATTACATACAGATGTAAAAGATTGGCAAGAGTTAGACCCAAAAGAAAAGAATTTACTTACTCAAATTTTTAGACTGTTCACACAGTCTGATGTTGATGTTGGTGCAGGTTATATAGATAGATACATGCGTATCTTTAGAAAGCCCGAAGCTAGAATGATGATGGGTTCGTTTGCCAACATGGAATCTATTCATCAACATGCTTATAGTTTATTACTTGATACAGTTGGTATGCCTGAGATAGAGTACAAAGCTTTTGCCGAGTATGAAGAAATGTCCGACAAGCATGAATATGTACACAAGATTAAAACTACAAAGAAAGATAAAAAAAGTATTGCAAAAACTTTAGCAGTCTATTCAGCTTTTACCGAAGGACTACAGTTGTTCTCTAGCTTTGCAATCTTGTTAAACTTCCCACGCTTTGGAAAAATGAAAGGTATGGGACAGATAGTAACCTACTCTATTCGTGATGAATCTATGCATGTAGAAGCTATGACTAAACTGTTTCGAGAGTTTATTCAAGAAAACATAGAGATATGGACAGACGGTTTCAAAAAAGAAATCTATGAAATATGTAGGCAAATGGTAGAACTAGAAGATAAATTCTTAGACTTAGTATTTGATATGGGTGATCTTGAAGGTCTTACCAAGAAAGATATGTATGCTTACAATAGATACATAGCTGATAGAAGATTGTTACAGCTAGGATTAAAAACAAACTATGACCAGAGAGAAAATCCTCTTGGTTGGTTAGATGAAGTAATGGGTGTGGAACATCAGAACTTCTTTGAAGGTCGTGCCACTTCTTACATGAAAGCAGGACTAAGGGGTAGACAAGATAAAATAACCTTTGCAAACTTGGAGAGTGATAATGGTTAATAAGAACGAAGCAAACTTGGTAAGTTTTAAAGT
>MDTE01018790.1_pt1 | contig 12807 bp, 6 predicted proteins | sample 811231 | NCBI WGS metagenome assembly MDTE01 (sample SAMN05326651, study PRJNA326480) | marine metagenome | isolation source: seawater | place: Indian Ocean: Red Sea | collected 2010
CATTAGCGAACGACGGACTGAATCTACAAAAAGCGAATTGTGCAGTAATTTTGACACTATTTTCTGAGTTCTAGAACGGCCCCCCAATTGATGTGAAAGGCGATTTCGTGCATCAAGGAAATCCTTGGGTGTGACTGAATGAATTCCTAAATCACCAGCATGTTTTTCATTTCGTATACGCCAAAGAGAACTCATGGCCCTTTCCATTAATAATGCCCGTTGTGAATCTGACATTTGTTCATGAGTTGGACGGTCTCCCAATAAACTACGATGGGCAGACACAAGACGATTGAGGAAAGAATCTATTGTGCCAATCGGCGCCTCATCAAGCAACATTGACAATTGTTCAACTAGACCCTCATTACGAATTCTAGGATCGAATCTAAGACCATCTCTATTTCCACGTGGGCCGGCCCTTAGGGAGGATAGTTCTCGCCTTAGGCGATCACGCATCTCTTCAGCGGCTTTTACTGTAAAAGTTAGAACTACTACTTCTGTTGGTAATAGGCCACGCCATTCTCTCAAGTCCTCTCTCTCTCTCTTAGCAGTTTTCAGAAACCCTCCACCAAGATCTACCTCTCTAGGACCTGGTGGTAATAGCCTAGTTGCTCTCTGATCCTCTGAAAGAAAGTGCTCAAGTACTCTTTGAACGATACAAGCAGTCTTTCCAGTACCAGCACCTGCATCGAGAACTATGTGCATGTCGAGATTTAGTCCCAACGTCTGTCCTCTATTCAATTCCATTTTTTATCACCCCCCACAGTAGGTGCAAGCCCACAAACGTGTTTTACAGAACAATAAGTACAGTTATTCTCACTAGGGGTAGGAATCACATTCCCATTTTCCGACATTTGACCAATACGTAGTGCTGCTGTTAATCTATGTCTAATCCAGGCACGGAAAGAATTGCTACTAGGTGATGACGATTCTTCGGGCCTGCGAAATAGTTCATCTGTATTACAATTAATACTCCCTATCCCAAGAGAGGTTAGATGACTGAGATAATCCGGATCTGCTTCGATGTACAAACCACTTTCTTCGCCTACCTCAGTGATTCCTACCCCTACAACCCTATCACCTGGATGACTCACTTCCCAGGCACGAGCGTAGAGGGCTAGTTGTACTCCTTCGAACAATTCTCTTTGGTGGCGTTTCCCAGCATATCCTTTACTAGGTCCTTCTAGAGATTTTAAATCTCGAATTACAACCAATCTTTTTGGATTCCATGAATCTCCTTCATTGATGTCAAGAGGGCAAATTTCACTACTACCTGCTTCATTGAAAAATGATTCATTTGATGAACTAATAGGTATAATCTCAACCCGGTCAATGGTCCCCCTTAACCGAATTCCTGATGGAACTTGTTCTCCTTTCTCAGGCAATTCTAATAAAATCCCGGGGTCTTCTTTTTCACCACCTGTTAGAGGCCATTCAAGTGCTAAAATTGCGCATGCACCAATACTCAACTCAGTCTCCAATAATCTACCAAAACGGCCGGTTAGTAATGAAATATCATCATCTAGAGCTTTTTCGTATGATTCAAGATTAAGTCCCACAAGGTCGAGGCGGCGTACTGTTGCAATAGCATCTGAATGACGTAACCAAGGGGCCTTTTCATCAATAATTTGCAGTAATCTAATTCTCAAATCTTCTACACCAGTTGTCATATTAGCAAGAGATAAGGGTACTAATTTCTCTCGTTCGACCCCCTCTTTCATTTTCAACGCTTCACAAATGAATTGGGACCACACTTCATGAATTAACAAACCTCGAGTTCGAGCATCTACATCATCATCTTCTTCATCTTCACCTTCTGCCTTCAAGCGAGACGATAGCCAGCCTTTTCTAGGACATGAAAGCCACTGAGAAAGCCGACTTGGAGACCAAATTTTGGTGTTTTTCTTAGGCCCACCTTGGAAACCATGGCGGTTATCATAATCATTAATTTTTGTTGGATTGGGATTTAGAGGGCGAGGATCTATTGTCAAAGCCCGAGAACGAGGTGGTATTTTCATCCCAATTGTTGGCCATGATTTGTTTAGGCGCGGCGAAGTAACCTTTGGCTCATGGGTTTGTAGTTGCATCCTAAGTTCATCTACAGTTACCAACTCACCAATTCGTGAATTACTTAGATATGGTTCATCCTTACTACCAATTCGTGGCTGGCGAGATAGTCGGTCCTCCATTAGATTTGAATCGAGAGAAATTGAGACTGCAGATGTATTCAATGGGGGTTGAAGTGGGTTTCTTGAATGGTGTAAATTAACTCCACTTCGTTGCCTAATATCTCGTTGATGGTTCCCCGTCACAATCAATTCGAATGAGCCATCTCCCATTGTAATAACATCACTTGGACGGGAAAGAAGGAAAGTTCCCTGATCTTTGATGAAGGCAAGACCCCAACAACTCATCTTATCACCATCAATACGAAATACCTCTTTTTCAGAAATAAAAGAAGGTAAAATTGGAGGTTTAGTGGATTCCCATTTTGTTGATGCGACCCATTCTGAAAGTGGGGTTGATGGTTGATTTGATTCATCATCAGCTACATCAAGAACAATGACTTCTTTTCCACAATGAATAAGATGATTCCAAACGTGTCTAGCCTCTCTCAGCCGGTTATCTGGAGGCAATACTCCTAGTTCAGATCTCTCATTCTCTGATAAACCAGGAGTTTTCGCAGGAGAGGTGTTCCAAGACTCAGAATCCAAATGGGTTAGAATTACTAAATCTGCATGGCAACCCAACGCCTCAACAGGTGATAAAATTCGTAACATAGAATCAGCAGAGCGACTACCTGAAAGGGTTAGACCATCTACTAAACTTAGTAACTCATCCACCCAATCTAATCCCCCTGATGGAGACTTATGCCCCAATGTTCTTTGAGATTCTCTGAGTGAAGAATGCCCTTCAAATAGGTCTTGCAAACCTATCAGTGTTCTATTCACATCGCCATCTAGATTATTAGTAAATAAATGCCATTTCAATGATTGGCCAAATTGTACTAACCATTCATCTCCTGTCTTGTCTGATTCGGGCAATGGTAATTTTTCACCACTGTGACATCCTATAGAAAATATTGGATCTTCTAAGGATTTAGCATCAAATTTAGACATTAGTGGCTTCAATCTGTTGGCAAGTGAAATTAGCCACCACTGAGTTGCTTCGTGACGAAGCCCCAATTCATCTTCATCTTGATATGCGTTAGCAATTGGTCTTCTAGCCAAAGCATGTAACCAACGAAACAACGCACCTTGGCCACCCAACAGATGAAAACCACGTGAAACCTCTTCTAATATTTCTACATCTGGTGATGGAATCAAATCAGGGATTGATGGGTGTTGATATGATGAAAGCCAATTGGAATCGAAATGCAATGTGTCCTGAAATGCAACTGCTCTTAATTGAGAGAGAGACCAAGCATCCTCGAAATGCGGTAAAGAAATCAATGCAGATAACCAATGAACGCCCGGACTTTCTCTTAATGGAACCGACCTCCTAGGGAGACGAAAACCAAATGATTTCAACATAGAAGCCCAAATATCATGATTTGATTCTAAAGATGGATCAATTAACAAAATGGATTTAGGGGGTGATTCACTGTTCAATGCGGCATGTAAAAGCGCATGAGTGGTTTCTATTGAGCGCTCTATTCTAGGAACTAACAATCTAATTGCATGTGTTTCATTTTCTGGATTATCTACCGATGGACGCCAAGGAACATGGGGGGGTAACCAACTAGGAAGGTCTTCTTCATTCCTAATTGGGCTAATGTCATTAGGAACAAAACCATGTAAACCCATACGATAACTGCCAACATTAGAAAGAACATGTAATGGCTTGAAATTGCTAAGTGCAGCAATTAGTCGCTGTCTAATTGGTGATTGGGTGGGGGGATGATTAAGCAACAAAATGCCATCTATTTTAGACAAACCAAATGGTATATGATCAAAAGGCAATTTCTCTAACAATTCAACCAAAGATGACAATTGTTGGTCTGGATGAACACCCCCCAATTTTGCACTTAGTTGTCTAATTAATTGACTAAATGAGAGTAAATCAGGAGACACTGAAGAAATTGTAGATTCCTCGCTTAAAGCACTGTTAAGTGTTGATAAATCTCTGGTCTTTCCCCTACCCCAATGTTGTTCAGGTAAGCTGTGCATGATTGGAAATGCAAGGCCTCTGGCAGCTTTCTTACATTCAGTGTGTAGTAAAATTGAGAACGGCCCCTTAGAAGAAATTAGTCTTGGTTGCCTCAATTCAGCATGAAGCGAAGTTACCAAACTATCTAGAGTGTGGTGGGCATTCCTATCAATTGGTCCATTTTCTTTACCACTTTTAGCTAAACTGTTCAGAACTGCTCTACGACTGGATTCAGTTGGGTGAATTGTTAATATTTGAGGGGGGCCGCCTTGACTATTGGATCTTGGATCGGTTAATTGTGACTCAAAATGTGATATCAACCAATGAGGGAGGGTCCCTGGTGGTATTTCTTCCATGGTTATGTTAGAAATATTGGATGATGACACTTCTCCGACCCCTAGATTTAGCATGGGGGCGGTGAGGATTCATAAAGATTAGAGGTTCATTTCGAACTGTTTAAAGACCCTGGATTGTAAGTATGTGTTAGTTTGTCAAGTATATGTTGGATTTTGTGCTATTTTGAAATTTTTCTCGCTGACATCGGTAACATGAATTTCATATTATCAAAACATGAACACTTCATGTTTGATTTAGCGAAGGGTTGATATAGGTGCCCGCATACTGGGTAGGTAGTCGGGAAATAACCACTGAGGAGTCTAAATGATGTATTATCCGTCATCTGATGAACGATAAAAATCAACAACGGTACAAAATGATATCAATATCAAGAACGGATAAGACAAGTGTACAACGAACAAGGTAATTACTGATAAACAAAAGGAGATGGCACGAATGGGTGAAACGAATATAACAAAATGTACGGAATGTAACAGTAGAGATTTGGATAAAGACGAGATAAAGGGAGAGGTCGTGTGCAATGATTGTGGAACTGTTCTAGATGAGATGCAAATTGATTACAACCATCCTTCAACTCAAGTTGGAGAAAATGCACATATTAGTTCTACAAAAAATGATAGTTTGGGGTCAAGAACTACTAGACGTACAATTATTGACAGGAAAGAAGCTAGGAAGGCCGGGATGGGCAACTTGATTAGAGCTGAACAAAAAGCACACGCTAAGAAAAATGTCAGAGGGCACGACATTCTTGACAAAATTAAGGAGTTATCTAATTCTGAGTCTGTGATTAAGGCTGCCGAAGATGTGATCAAGGCTTGCTTCACAAAAAACCCGGAATATGAAGGGTATGGAGAGCTTCCTCTAAACCAGATGAGATTCATGTTTAGTGAGCAAGGAAAGGATGCTGATTACGTGATTTCAGTTTGTGCGGTAGGCACAAAGAAGATGCTTTCTGACTTTGGTAGAATTGGTTTCTATAATTGGCAAGAGGATGCTAAAAAATTAGGTTTGGAGGCAAATGACGTGCTCGTTGCTTCAAAAATCATAACTGAACGCATTAAGAGAATTTGTAGAGGAGCAAATTTGAATCCTTATGGCAAGATTCAACTAAGAAGAAGTAGGGCATTGTATGCCTTTGAACAGAAGTTAAGACACTGTATTCGAGAAAAGAAAGTAGCAAACGCTGAATCTTTACTTGAATGGGTTACTGAAAGAATACATGCCCTAGACAATGATGGTGATGGCCCTATGTCCGATATAAGTCCGAATATGTTGTTGGCTATGATAACGATATGTGGCTTAGAGGAATTCAAAGAATGTAAAATGACAAAGAAAGGTGTCGCTGAAATCTTTAACTTAACTGTTGGTGGAGTCAATGCAAAACTGAAGAAAGATGCCCCGGACACAACAAATATCAAGTCATTCATTAAGAATTTCAATAGACATACTGGTGTCGCTTGATTGGTTCAACAACGGGCACTACGTTGGAGCGGTAGGATAGCAGCCCCTACCAAGCCCAACACAACCCCCACTAACCCAATAGCAGACAGCCCGAAAAATCCGTCCTCATTATTATTTGGAGGTTCGATGACAATATCAACTACCTCCCACTGATGAATTAGAACCAAAGATAGATCTTCGCCATCCCATGCTTCGGGCAAGGAGTAACTCATCGAACCCGAGTTGCTGGTCAATTCTATCATATCCCTAATCACATCATGATAATCACCCTGACCATTGGAACCCTCTTCAAATGTTGCAGATTCTTCAACAACGAATATCAAAGAGCTTGTTGATTCTGGCAACCAATCACCTGCATCAAGGTTCCAGGAAATGGTCCCATTAGTAGTGTCCCCACTAGACCAAGATAGTGAAGATGTTGCCGAGTTATCAGAAAAATATGGTTGGGAGGCTAAAGATTCTGCAAATATCGGTTTTAAATCAACACTGCCTAGGCCACCACTACCGGCGTGTAGTAACTCACCATTAATCACTGTAGATGGAGCTGCTGATTTCACGCCCACGGCATTCAATGACGCATCGCCATATTGATCTATCCATCGATTTTCAACTTTTTCAACGCCAAACGGATCCTCTGTTTCCATGATTGCACGATGGTATGTCAATACAATCGATTGCTTGTCCGCCTCGTCAATAGCCAACATCAAACCTTCTTCTGAATCCACACAATTCTCACACCAAGTAGCAGTAAATACTTCAACTATATTTGGCATTGATGACATCGTTTCTTCAGACGAAGCATTTGTTGAGTTAGAAACTTCAATTGATACGCCGCCAAATACACCTTGATTGTGATTTGCAGTTGCGACTGGCGATGGTGCTGCTATGGTGGTTGGAATAACCATCAAAAGAAACCCAAAAATGGCCATTGATAAGCAATTACGTCTTAGCATATTATTGGCGAGGAGAGCAAGGGCTGTCAATGTCACGGTTGCCCGTTCTAAAAAAATTAATTTCCCCAATTCTCGATTAAATCTTCGTCCAGTGGTATATTCAAGTGATTTGGTAATCGTTCTAACAGTTGATTCGGAGCTACTGGGTTTGGAAACAAGTTCCACCAAGGAGGCTCTCCCGGCCTTCCATGGCGCCTCTCATATGGCCCTAACATTTCAACCAAATCTCTTCTAACACCGTTAATGGGGACTTCGACTCTTTCCCATAATTCATGTTCCCCACCTTGGTTTCTTTGGGACCTAAATCCTGCTAGCCTAGCCAAACCAGACACAAGATCCACTTCTGCTTGGTTTCGAATCATCCAAACCACCTCTGTATTATCAACAATAGCCGGGTTTGGAATGTTTCTTGGAATGCGAATGATACTACCCAATGGAAGATTCACAAATACCCGATAAACAGCAGGGAAGGTGTTCAGCCAGCGTGCATTACCCCTCCTTCTTCGAAATCTCTGCCTTTGAGCCTCTATCCAATGAGGGTGTTGTTCATTAATTTCAGCAACTCGTTCAAATGTTTTGTTTTTCCTAATGAAAACTGACAGTGGTTCTAGTTTTTCTGCTGATTTTAAATCATCTATCAATGTTAAAACTACGCTTGAAATCACATCACCAACGGGCAATCTTTTGAAATTACCATCTTCGTGAATACATAGTGGCTCTGCTATATTTTCCTCTAACTTATCCAATGATGGCGCCCCGCTAACTGTAAAGCGAGCGCCATGAGCACCTGGCCCTGGGCCTACTTCGTAAAACATTCCAGATGTTCCTTCAACATATATTCGTGCGCGCCCATCATCAGGAACTGTAAGTTGGTCACTCTCATCGCAAATTTGTCGTAAAAGTGTCAATGCCCTGCGACCTGGTTCATCAGGGACTAATTCCCCATCGTCATCCTGCCAACACCATTGAATTGCCCTCAAACGTTGATGCTCCTTAGATGTTGGAGGAGATAAAGCCCAACTTGAAAGCAAGGCCCAGAGGCGTGGCCATGGCGGCAACTGAGACCAAACCCATTTTCCGTTTTTGATAGTTCTAAGTTGGACTTTGCCATTATGAATTCGCAATGATGGCCCGGCCCATTCACGCATCAAAGCTAATTGATTACCATCTTCAATCATTTCACGCCAACGAGCAACCCAAGGAAATCCGAGACCTTCAAGCAATTCCCAATTCAAATCTCGACCAGAATCATTGAACCTTATTCTCCTACCTATTTCATCATAATGGGCGCGATAAGGGGGGTTTAATTCGATATTCAAATGATTCATCCAATTCAAAAATAAATTCGCGCCCCCAAAAACCAGCGGAGCTTCCCCATGAAGGCGGCGCATGAAATGGCGTGGAAAGCCCATTGGATTGTGTGGATTACGGCGGCCACGAGTTAGTCTATCTTCAGAATTTCTCGATGCTAGGATTAAATTCGTTAGTAATTTTAACCAATCACAACCGACAAGATTCTTCAATTCCGACCCATTGCCAGTCAGTGCTCTCAAAATGTGATCATAGGGTACTTGCTTAGGAAGTTGATTGCCATCGATAGCCCATACATTGTTTATCATGGAAAGAATAGTGCAATTATCTAGTGGTATCCCTCGTTGGAAAAAATGGAACTTGTCACTTATATTTCCACTATCACGTACGCAAAAAATGGATCTGAGTTCATTTAATTGTGCATCTCTCTGCTCATCATCGATGTACCATGGACTATGTGAATCAAAATGATTTGGCCCGACTTCATCAAAAGCCCAATCTGTTTCATCTAACTGATATTTTTCAAGAATTGTGCGCCACCTTCTTTTCAAAGTACGGCCCCTGTCATTGGAGAGTAAATCATTCATTTCATTACGAATTTTGAAACTGGGTCTCGCCTCGAACCCTGAGCCAACAAGCAAACAGGCAAAGCGCGAGCACTTGTCACACCAACTAATTTCATCCTCACAAAGTTCAACATTACAAATCACGCATTCACTCATCATTTCATCTCCTTAATTATATTCAAATGCAATGTGATTCACCTCTTATTTCAGCTTCTAATTCCCATGTGTCATTATCAATTGTCCCTTCGGGACATGCTTCAGAATCTTCTTCTGTGTAATCGAAATCTGACATTTCACACAACACCTCATCATCTTCATCCCATTCATCATCCCAATCTGGTTCATCTTCTTGAAAACCGTGAGGAAATTCTGTAGACATACTTTTCCAACCTTCATCATTATGTTCAAATCCTAATTCAAACCATGAATGTTGTAACATCCTCAATGTTGAAATATTCTCTGCGCTACCTATATCATTGCAAAGTACTAGGAGATAAGATGCAATTTTATCACCAAGTGGTAGAGGATTGAAATCATCAAATACAATACATATTCGTATGCCATCTCCTAGCGATTCTGCTTGCTCTTTGTTTCTAAATGCACGTACCTCGATACCAATATTTGGCATTCTACCAACTGGCTTAACGGAATAATAGAGAGATGAGTTGCCTTCAACTACAAAATAACCATCTCTGATTTCTACCAATTCGCCCAATGACTCAAAAGTATTTGCAAGAAATTCAAGGGCTCTCATTTCTGGCATTGGGGCGATGAATTTTGGCTCTTCTTCACACATAATTTCCCACTGAATTGCTCTTAAATATTCATTCTGTTCAGTGGAAGGGTGGTAAAGGGAGAGGGACATTAATAGTCGCCATATCTCAATTTTTGGAGGTACATGAATCAATGAATATCCGAATTCACTTCTTACCATAAGATGTAAGCGTTGGTTATCTACCACTAATGCTGGTGTGTATTTTTTATCTCTTGAATCCCCATCGTCGTTGCTAAGAAGATAATGCCAACAAGAAGAAACATCCCCTAATATTTTCGAAGATTCATTCCAAAATAATGGTAATAATTCATTTTCTTCAGTACTGAAAATTTTGAACGGGGATTTGTCAATCAGTTTTGCTGAATAACGAATGAATGGGTGGGGCGTGCAACTAGGCAACAAGAAATGTTCAAAACCACCAAAAAACAAGTCTTCTTCTTCATCGATTAATATGATTGCAGGGACTGATCTATCTATGCGATTTTGAAACCAATCGTTAGTAATACCCTCGCTAGAATCTCTAAGTTGAAAGGACAATTTTGAGAGTATTGAGATGACACCTAGCCAGTCATTAAAACCCTTTTTTCCCCCATTACTTTCAACAAAAATCTCGGCCATATCAACTAATGGTTTATCGAAAAACCATTCATCCCATGCATCAACTACCTCAATCATATCTTCTTCTTCAGGACAGATAAAAACGTAATTTTTATTTCCAGGTAACGGAAGTTTAGAATTGTGCAATGTCTCAGTATTGAAAGTAACTGATTTATTGACACTTTGCCATTTCTCTAATTGTTTGTTTGTAAGACTGGAATTTTTATTATCAATTTCGAGAAGTGGTATTTCCCCTACATCTGGTGCTGCTGAAAGCAAGGCATCCCACACTGCGACTTCGTCTGTTCTATCTATTCCATCTAATGCATTTTTAACACGTAAAAGTGATTTGGCTTCGGGGCGCAAATCATCTCTGCCATATGTAATGAATTTGAGAAGAGTTTCGCACCTTTTGCAGGCCAAAACATCATCCAATCCCGAACAGTATTGGCAACTCATGAATCATTAAGATAAACTGACAGTATATCAAGAAATGATTTCTATTCAGTAGAGCGTATGGGCCAGCTACAATGATAATTGGATAATTTTAGAGGGTACGAAAAGCTTCAATCGCCACATCTACATCTTCATCTGTAACGTGTAAATGAAATACGGCCCTGAGAGATTTAGGGCTAATATCCAAAAGATCGACCCCCTTATCTGCTAATTTAGAAACAATATCTTTAGCATCTTGGCCACTAGTTAGTTCAACATACACCATATTCGTTTGAACTGCATCTAAATTAACAGAGAAGTCTTTCATTTGGTTAATTGATTCAGCAAATCTTTGCGCACGTCCATGATCCTCTACAAGTCTCTCAATATTGTTTTCAAGAGCGTAAATTCCAGCGGCAGCAATTATTCCTGCTTGACGCATACCGCCACCAAACATCTTCCTCCAACGATGCGCCTCAGCAATGAATTCAGATGAGCCGACTAGAATACTACCAACCGGGGCACCCAAGCCCTTAGACAGGCATATGGACACTGAATCATAGTCTCGAACAATTCGAGCCGGATCTGTGCCTGAGGCAACAACTGCATTGAATAAACGGGCGCCATCCATATGGGTGGCACAATCTTTGTCCCGGGCTATCTTTGCAATAGCATCCAACTTGTCTTGTGGATAACATGTACCCCCGCCACGATTAGAAGTATTCTCAACGCACACCAATGAACCGTTTGGATAGTGACTTAAGCTACCAGCCTGTTTTCGAATATTATTGGCCACATCATTGGGTTCCATAATTCCTTGATTTGCAGGCACTAATGCTACAGAGCAACCTGATAGCGCCGCATATCCACCACCCTCATACTCGTAGATGTGGCTATTTCTCTCGGTGATTATTTCATCACCAGGATTTGTGTGAGTACGAATTGCTACAGCATTGGACATTGTACCACTTGAGACGAATAACGCCGCCTCTTTACCAAGCATTTGAGCTGCTTTGGTTTCTAACTCATTGACAGTCGGGTCGTCCCCCAGAACATCATCGCCTACAGCCGCACCATGAATTGCTTCTCGCATGGCCGCAGTTGGCTGTGTAACAGTGTCACTACGGAGGTCTACTCGGTCAGTTGAGTACTCTCGCATCAAACACGGGATGAGGGTTTTATTCATAGCGAGCGCGGTTGCCAATAGCCAAGGAAATTCATTCAGATGTCAATATTCTGTGAAAATGATGTACCCCCCTTTCACGAGTGGGCGAATATCTACCACGCTCATAAGCACGAGATGAAACCCCACGTTGAGATGCCTCAACAATGAACTGGTCTTCCATCTCAACTTTGTCAAGATCTCCCCCCGCACCTTTACCAAGTTTTTCTTCATCCCAAACATAACCATGATAGGTTATTTTTGTCCGGTTGACTGAAATTGGAGACACAATATTTACTGAAAGTCCCCAAGGATAGAAATTCAACATTAACCCAGGAAATAACCAATAATAATACGCAGCGATTTGCTGACCATAATCTATCGATGATTCAGGTAAATCAAAGCATGGCTCACCATCACGTGCGATTCCGACTTGAAGAACTCCGCCTTCGAAAATTTCTGTCCTATAGTCGTCATAATCCAATACGCCGTGTAGATCATTATGTACGTAAGGTATGTGAAAACCTTCAAGATAATTATCAACATAAAGTGCCCAATTAGCTTCTATCTCGTAACTCCTACATCGTGATTTATCATACATGAAATCATTAATTGGAAGCCATCCAATCCTATCTTGCAATGGAGAAATCCAATCTTGAAAAGAGGTTGCTTTCAATGTTGTAAATAATAATCCATTCCACATTTCAAGAGGGGACTCTGCAAGGTTGTCGTCCTTTGTTGGGAAGTTCTCGACCTTGCCAAATTCAGGCATATTTGTAAATTTGCCATTTAGATCAAACGTGCGCCCATGATATGGACATTTCAAAACTTTAGACGAACAGGGTTCGTTCGTAATAATCATCCCACGGTGAGTGCATACGTTTGAAAGACAGCGTAGATTAGTACCGTCATTTGTGATTACCAATGGTTCTTTTGTCAGGCTTTCAAAATCATTCAAAGGCATTACATTCAATCTATCTAGTTGATTTTTATGCGCAGCAAAGTGCCAATGATTACCAAATTTACTAATTATTTGGTCAAAAA
>MDTE01111910.1_pt1 | contig 12807 bp, 8 predicted proteins | sample 811231 | NCBI WGS metagenome assembly MDTE01 (sample SAMN05326651, study PRJNA326480) | marine metagenome | isolation source: seawater | place: Indian Ocean: Red Sea | collected 2010
AATGCTTTTGTTCCAAACTCTTTTATATCTCGACATCCGCAGTAGCCCATAGATGAACGAACACCACCAATAATTTGATGTATTGTATTCCTGACTTGCCCTCTGTAGGGCACCATGCCTTCTATGCCTTCTGGCACTAGTTTTGCCGCCTCTGAGCTTTCCTGAAAATATCTATCTCCACTTCCCTGCTTCATAGCACCTAAAGATCCCATACCTCTATAAGATTTATATTGGCGTCCTTCGTATAGGATAGTTTCACCTGGACTTTCATCCATACCAGCTAACAAACTTCCAAGCATAACCGAATTTGCACCCGCAGCTAAGGCTTTGGCTACATCTCCACTATACCTAAGTCCCCCATCAGCTATAACAGGGATATTATGTTTTTTTGCAATGTCCACCGCATCCATAATTGCAGTAAGTTGAGGAACACCAACTCCTGCAATTACCCGAGTCGTGCAACTTGCGCCTGCTCCAATTCCGACTTTGACACAGTCCACTCCAGCATCAATCAAGGCTTTAGTTCCATCACCTGTTGCCACATTACCAGCAATAATAGAAAGTTTTGGAATGTCTTTTTTTAGTAATTTTATTGATTTAATGACAGATTTAGAATGCCCATGTGCCGTATCAATAACTACCACGTCAACATCAACATTAGATAACGCCTTTGCTCTAGCCATAAAATCACTTGAAACGCCTATTGCTGCTCCAACTCTTAATCTTCCGTTTTTATCTTTACAAGCATTGGGATAATCCTCATTTTTTTGAATATCCTTTACAGTAATAAGCCCGGTAAGATTTTGATTATTATCAACAACAAGAAGTTTTTCAATTCTGTGCTTCTGAAGAATTTCTTTTGCTTTATCAAGAGAGGTTCCAACTGGTACTGTTACTAAATTTTTAGATGTCATACGTTTGGAAACCGGAAGTGCACCGTCGGTTTCAAATCGGATATCTCTGTTAGTTATAATGCCAATAAGTTTTTCATCCCTTACTACAGGCAAACCACTTATTTTGTATTCTGACATAATTTTCTGAGCTTCAAAAATTGAAGAATTCTGATCAATAGTTATTGGGTTTTGTATCATCCCACTTTCTGATCTTTTAACTTTGTCCACCATATTCGATTGTTCATCTATTGTCAGATTTTTATGAATAATCCCCATCCCGCCTGTTCTTGCAAGGGCAATAGCCATATCGGTTTCTGTCACAGTATCCATAGCCGCACTTAGGATGGGAATATTCAACTTAATTTTTTTTGTTAAATTTGTTTCAAGCTCTACATCTCGTGGAAGGACCTCTGATCTTTGAGGCACAAGTAAAACGTCATCAAATGTAAAGGCCTTTTTAAATGGGGGTCTATTTTTCACTTTTACTCCAGTGTTAAATATTTTAGAATATTTTTATTCAAATAGCCAGTTTTAAGAATTTCATATATACTTTTAATCTCATCTGAAAGAGGGCGATCTCTTTTTTTATATGCACAAAATTCGTTTAATACTTCTAGTACCTTTGCTGTACCTCTTCCTGGCTTCATTTTTGCAGAGGCAATAAAATTTGCAGCTCCAGCGACAATAAGCTCTACTGCTAGTATATGAGTTACATTCTTTTGAATTTGAACCAATTTATGCCCTGCCCATGGAGCCATACTGACTAAATCCTCTTGACCGCCTGATGTAGGCAAAGAATCTACACTTGCAGGATGAGAAAGTGTTTTATTTTCAGAAGCTAGAGAAGAAGTAGTAACATGTGCGATCATGTATCCTGATTCCAGCCCAGGATTAGAAGCTACAAATGCGGGAATCTTACCCGGAATCCCTTTCATAAAAAAGTGAATTCTTCTTTCTGATATTGCACCAAGTTCTGAAAAAGAAAACGCTAATGAATCTAGAGCCAGTGATATATGTTCAGCATGAAAATGACCAGCACTTTCTATAGAACTTTTACCTAAAACTAAGGGATTATCACTTACACTATTGATTTCATTTTCAACAATTTTAACTGCATTATCAAACATGTCTCTTGAAGCACCATGAATGTGTGGTATGCATCGGAAGCTATATGGATCCTGAATTTTCCCGCAATTGTGATGTGAATTTACTATTTCACTATTTATCAACAATTTTGTTATGTTTCTAGCACTAACTCTTTGTCCAGGGTGGTCCTTAAGTTCATGAATATGCTTCTCAAATACTTTTTTACTAGAAAAACTACTCTCAACAGATAATGCTCCAGCTATATCTGAAGATAGCAATATATTTCTTCCATCTAATAGAGTTTTTATTGCAATTGCGGTTGAAACTTGTGTGCCATTGATAAGGCTAAGGCCTTCCTTTGGTTTTAAAGTTAAAGGCTTTATTCCCGCCTTTTTCAAAGCGTTCTTCGTCTTTAACTTTTTTCCCTTAAAAAAAACTTCTCCTTCCCCAATTAATACTAATGCCATGTGACCTAAAGGAGCTAAATCTCCGCTTGCTCCAACGGAGCCCTTTTCAGGGATGACAGGCATAATATCTAAATTAAATAATTGAATCATTTTTTTTACTAGATTCAAACTAACTCCACTGTAACCTTTTGCGAATGTAAGCAGTTTTAAAAATATCAGCGTTCTTACTATTCCTAGATCAAGAGGTGGTCCAATTCCACATGCGTGACTACGAATTAAATTTACTTGTAATTTTTCTAAATCCCCTCCTTCAATAAATATATTACTTAGTTTACCAAAGCCTGTGTTCACACCATAAATTGGTTTTTTAGTTTCTAAATGACTAAGTAAGTGATTATGAGATATTTTTATGTTTTGTTCGGACTCTTTTGATAAGGAGACTTCAACTGGTCCGTCGAAAAAGGATTCAAATTCAGAATAAGTATATTTTTTTGTAGAAATTCGAATTAATCCCATAAATGAATTTATGGAGCATTTTTGATTCATTCAAATGGTAGAACAATCTTATTTTATGGAGTAAAATTCAGTGAATGGCTTCATCTCAACGGGTAATGATTTTGCAAAGATCTCACCATATCTTTTTACAATAATTCGATTATCAAGGCAGATAAATTTACCAGCATCATAGCTCGTCCTAATCAGTCGACCGAATCCTTGTCTGAATCTTATAACAGATTCTGGCAGACTGTATTCCATAAAACTATTCCCTCCTAAACTATTAACATAATTGGAATAGGATTTAATAAGTGGTTCACTAGGAACATCAAATGGTAATTTTACTAAGACTAAAATTTCTAATAGATCTCCAGGTAAATCTACTCCTTCCCAAAAACTATTAGTACCAAATAATATTCCATTTGAATTTTGATGCATTCCTTTAATAATAGCAGGCTTTGAAGCACCTCTAACTTGTGCAAAAAGAGGAATATCTCTTCCCCCAGGTTTTTCCTTTAATAATTTTGATGTGTCACTTAAAGCTTTAATTGATGTGAACAAAACCATTATCCTACTATTAAATGTTTTGTGAATATGATATACTAAATCTGATACAGCTTCAGGATCGTTTGAAATTTCCCTAGATCCTCCATACTGGAAATAACTGACTTGCTCATTATAGTGAAATGGACTAATAAAATCTTTTGTAAGAACGTTACCATTGCTCTCTAATCCAACCCGAGCTAAAAAGTAACTAAAAGAGTTTTCTACTCTTAGTGTTGCTGATGTTAGAATACAACTTTCTAACTGGTTAAAAAATGATTTGTATAAGGTATCTGAGACATCAATTAAAGACGCATGAAGAGATATTTGAAGTTTTTCTTTTGAATTGCCTTTATTTTTATAGTCGCCTTCCATCCAATAAACCCATTCTGGATTTTGATTTTCAGTCAAATGAATTAAGGTATTTGATAATGCAGATGCATTCTCCAACCCTCTTTCTAAAATACTATGTAAAATCGGATAATCTGTTCGTTTAGAATCTTCCTCCAAAATCATCTTTTTTAGTTTATCCAAAACTGAGAAGATTTTGTTAAAACATTTTTTTAGATGGTCTAAATTTGATTTTTGGGAAGAATATGTTTTATCAATATTTGAAAGGATGGGCTTATCCTGGTAGGATTTTGATGAATTAAATCTATATTGATTTTCTTGAGCTAGCTCTGTCATAAATATGTTGAGATTTCGTAAAGAATCCTTTACTGAATCTTTTAGTTCTTCTCTAGCTTCTCTTATATCAGGCTTTAAATCACTTAGATGATTTAATAAATTATTCCATCGATTGGACCTTGGGTGTGATGGATCAATTGATTGAAGTTGGTAGGAAACATTTTGCTCGCTCCATTCTATTTTAAATTGGTCATAGGCTGCTTTGACAAGATTATGTGCCTCATCAATAATAACAGAGTTATGTGGAGGCAATAACCCCTCTTGGGATACATTTGTCAATAATAAAGAATGGTTTGCTACAATCACATGAGATTGAAAAATATTCTTTTTTAATTTCCCATAATAACATCCATTATTATTATTACAGACTTCACTTGTACAAAAACCTGTATCACTTGATATCATTGATTTTAACCAATTTCTTCTTGCATTCAAAAAGCCAGAGCACTCAGAGATATCTCCAGTTTTTGTCCAAAAAAGCCAGAATAATATTGGAATTAAAGCTTCAATATCGATTGAGTCAAGTGTTTTTGAATCGGATAAAAGCCAATTCAACCTAGTTTTGCATAAATAATTTTTCCTTCCTTTTAAAAGCACTGCTTTTAAAGAAGTATTTAAAGCTTTGGTTAGTTGAGGTAAATCATTATGAAATAATTGATCCTGTAGGTGCTTGGTATTACAAGCGATAATAACAGGTCCGTTCTCTTCAATATTCCTACTTTCTTTAATTGCACCAAATAAATATGCCATCGATTTTCCTAGCCCTGTTCCCGCCTCCAGAACGCCTATTTGGTTACTTTTAGATAGAATTTCATTTACTAATTTTGCATATTGCTGTTGATTGGGCCTATTTTCAAAGTTTGGATGTATCTTCGATAATGCACCTGAATCTCCAAAAACATCGTTCGATGACATTACCTTTATGTCCCCTGTACCATCATGAGAAAAAATATTTGGTTTACAGGTAGGAATGACTTTGTGATTCGTTAAACCTTTTTTTAGATCCCCTTTTTTCATAAGGACATTCGCCAAATCTAAATATAGATTTAAATTTGGAATCTCTGTGCCTTTAGTAAGTGAATTAACTTTTGACAAAAATTCTAAAGGATAACTACATAATTCATCCAGCAACTCTAAAAAAATTAATCCAGTATTTTCAGTGTCATTTTCCGCTCTATGTGCATTTTCAGAAGACAAACCATAAAAATCTGATAAAGCGGATAAATTAAACACAGGCTGTTCAAATAACAGACTCCTTGATAGCTGGAGTGTATCGTATTTTCTAACATTACTCTCTTCCTTATTGTGTCTCAAGCATAGGTTAGATAGAAACTGTTCATCAAAATGGATATTATGTGCAACTAAGGGAGAATCTCCAAGAAAGGTTAAAAACGAGTCAACAATTTCAGCCTCCTTTGGTGCTTTGAAAACCATCGAGTTTGATATCCCTGTAATTTCAGTGATTAAATGTGGAATATCAAATTCTGGGTTCACTAAACTAACAAACCGATCAGTTATCTCTCCATGCTTAAACCTAATTGCAGCAATTTCTATAATCTTATCATTGTTTGGATCTAGGCCGGTAGTCTCAAAATCAAAAGCTATAAAAGTAGACAGGTTTAATAATTCTAATAACTCTTTACGTTCCAAAAAAAACCTCTATGAAAATAAGATTTTAAAATAAAAAAGAGGACTAGATAACTCATCCTTTGGGATTTCTTTAGATAACATACCTGAAATAATATCCTGCACCTCCTTATTTCGGGATGCTCTACTTATCACAAAATTTAATAAAAAACTCGACCGAGATAAGGACTGCAGTTTAGTGCTTGTTCTAAGTTCCTTTCCAATTTCACCCCATAATAAATCATCATATATACTCAATACTTTTTCAGAATAGTCACCAATTTCTTTTCCTTTTTTTACAGCAGAAATTGCATACTTGGCAGCAACCATTGCATTACCAATCCCTTCTCCAGTGAAAGGATCAATCAATCCAGCAGCATCTCCTAAAAGTATGTAACCATCTCCATGATTTTTTCTATGGATACTGCCCATGGGTAGATTCCAACCTTTTGGTTTTTCAAGAGGTCTTGCATTGGAGAACCTATGCTTAAAATGTTTAGATTGAGTAACTTCTTCCATTATTTTTTTAAGTGTGCGGCCCTCCTTCTTAGCCTCATTTTTACTCAATCCAATTCCAATATTGGCCTTATTACTACCGGCAGGGAATAACCAAAAATAGCCTGGTTTTACTTCACTTATATAATGCAATTCAATTTGATTTGAGAGTCCATCAACTCCTTCATAATAACATCTTATTGCAACAGCGGTATTCTCCATATCCATTTTGTAGGCATCTAATTTTCTAGAAATGATTGAGTTGGCTCCATCACAGCCCAAAATAACAGGAGCTTCTAAGATTTGCTCTTTTCCTTCTTTGTTAATTCCCTTAACTCCAGCTGGCTTACCTTTTTCGTAGATTAAATCTTTAACTTTAAAACCTTCTAGAATTTCAGTCACTTCTTTAGCTTTTTTGAATAAAAAATAATCAAAGATTTTTCTCGGAATAACATAGCCCTTCGTTATATAGTTATTTTTTTTGTTTCCTTTTAGATGCACATCAAAATGATTGTGATTGGGACCTCCAAATGTAATTCTATTTATTTCAGCCCCATCTAGCTGTTCTATTTCACGAGTAAGATTGAGTTCCTCCAAAATTCGAACACTTTTACCGGAAAGTGCATCTCCGCAAATTTTATCTCGAGGAAATATTGCCTTATCAAGAACAATACAGCTTAGGTTATTTCTTTCAGCATAAAGCGCAGCAGTAGTTCCCGCTGGTCCGGCTCCAACGATGATTAAGTCATACATTCTTATTCATCCAAAAAGTCTACACCAAAAGATGGATACACAATTCCAAAACGGAAATAATTTATTATTCTTATCGCGAAGAATAAGATAGCTATAGGTATCAAAAACCAAGGTGCTCTTACACATAAAAACATAGAAAAAGTAAATAATGGGAAAAACCGTGCCCTTTGTAAATGTCTTACATGATTTGGCCATATTAGCCCAACCAAAGGAAAAGCTACCGAAACAGCACCAGCTGTACTCATTATTGGATCATCCAATTGAATACCTAGGAGTACAGACAAAATCATTAGAAAAAGCGAAAGAGAGAAATGTTGCTTTACTTTTTTCCATTCAAAACATTGCCATGTTCCTTTTTCATGATCCAATGTAAGTGAGAATTGAAAAACTAGTAGACATGAAAGAAATGCTAAAAGATAGGGAATAATACCTACAAAATAAGGTATCAATGAATTTGCACCGATATTTCCATAAGAAATAAGAATAAATGCAACACCCATATGTAAACCAATCTCATTAGTTTCCAATCTTTTAGAACCAATAATCCAAAGATTATTTGGATTTAAGAAGTAATAGTAAAATACTGTAGCAAAAAACAATTTCATTAATCCAAACTCCCAACCATTCCAACGCCAATAAACGTACCTATCTTCAAAATCCATATTTAAGACAACTCCCGCCACAATCAGTGCCCACAGAGAAAATAATCGAACCCAACCCCCTGAGTCCATTTTATCGCCTAATCTTTGGAAAAAAGGTTGAAAATTTTTATAATTAGAAGAAGTTTTTGGAAAAAGTCTGGCAACTATCATTTTTAGCCTATAATAGCCTTGCCAGTTATTGTTGAAACAAACTCGTTAATTAAGATGAAAAAAACAACCAAGGCAGATATTGCAAACAAAACTTTAACAAGCATAGTGTCTTTATCCTTATCCATAATTTTCTGATTCATCTCAACAATAAAGTTGTTTACACCCCATTTTCTTAGAATGAAAAGTGCAGTGAGCATACCACCGATTGGAAGCATATATTTTGAAGAGAGATTATCTAAAAAATCAAAAAATGTGGACCCAAAAATCTTGGCAAAGCCCGGCCCTAGAGCAGATGTAATATTAATACCGCCGCCCAAAGAAAGAGAACAGAAAACACCTACCAAGGTAATTACTAATCCAAATTGGATAGTAGCCTTTTTTCTAGACCAGCCTTTTTGATCAATAAAATATGCAGTTACAACTTCAAGAATAGAAATAGCCGATGTGAGTGCTGCCATAAACAATAGTCCGAAGAATAGGAATCCCCAAATAGATCCGTATGCAAGCTGTGGAAAAACAGATGGTAAAATAAAAAATATTAAACCAGCTCCACCTGCCGGATCTGCTCCTAATGCAAATACAGTAGTAAAGATAGCAATCCCTGCAAGTATAGCTATAAAAGTATCCAATGCTAGAACCCATAAGGCAGATTTTAAAAGATTTTGGTTTTTATCAAGGTAACTTCCGTAGGTAATCATAGTTCCCATACCAAGGCTAAGTGTAAAAAAAGCATGACCTAACGCTGAAACAATTGCAGATGCCGTAAGTTCTTCAAATCTAGGGAGGAATAAAAACCTTAGCCCTTCACTTCCACCTGGCAATGTTAATCCTCGGATCGCTAATACAAATAACAAACCGACAATAATAGGCATCATAACCTTTGACCAATTTTCGATTCCATCTTTAACTCCATTAATGATAACAAAGATACATATGGACATAAATGCAATTTGGAAAAAAATCGGGGACCATGTTGATTCAGTGAAACTTACAAACAAATTTTTGGCTGCATCTGGACTACTATTTAAGGCATCAAAGCCACCTGATAATGCTATGAAAATATATCTCATTATCCATCCTCCTACCACACCATAAAATGCTAAAATAACAAATGCAGAGGCAACTCCTAGAAAGCCGACCCATCTCCAATTAGTTCCGGGTGCCAACTTCTCAAAAGCACCTACTGGACTTAACTGAGTGTTTCTTCCAATAGCAAATTCAGCTACAACAATAGTCATGCCCACAACCAATATGCATAATAAATAAACAAGAGTAAAAGCTGCTCCACCATTAGAACCTGCCATATGAGGATACTTCCAAATATTTCCAATTCCTACAGCAGAACCAGCAGCAGCAAGAATAAAACCTAGCCGTGAGCCCCATTGCTCTCTTTTACTCATTTTCTCTCCCCTCTTTTTTATCATTATTTAAAGGACTATTCATTAATGTATCAAACGAATTCAAGTGTGCATCTACAACAGCATCTATCATCGCATAAAAATAAATAATTCCAATCCACCATGCATATTTATTTCTTTTTTCTAGATATCTGTGCTTTTTTAATGGAAAGTTATTTTCATCATATGTATTGTATTTTTCGAGGTTGCTTCTCCAGGCATTATAAGCTGACAACTCTAATCCTACAACTAATGCTGACTTTATTAACTTATCATTATACAATTGCCCCAAACCGGGTATTAAAGAAAAATAAAACGCCTTCTTAGGGCTTTTATTCGCAGATGTAATTTCATTATTTGCTTGGATAAAATTCAAAGATGTAATTGTTATTAATATTTTAAAAAACAACTTTATTTTATCTAGATGCAATACATTCAATTTCAACGCTAGCTCCTAGAGGCAATTTAGAGACCTCAACTGTAGACCTTGCTGGAAACTCAATACTATCAAAGAATTTTTTAAACACGCTATTGACTACATTAAATTGATTTATATCTATTAAAAAAACGGTTAGTTTCACAATATGTCTTCTATTCAACTTGGAGTCCTTTAAAATAGTGTCTATATTATTTAGTGCCTGATTGAGTTCATTTTTTAATCCGCCCTTTACAAGCTTATTGGTAACTGGGTCTATTCCTACTTGACCACTTGTAAAAATGAGATTGTTACTTTCTATAGCTTGATTATAAGTGCCAACGGATTTAGGAGAGTTAGGAGTCTTCAAAACTTTTTTCATTTCGCCGCAAAATTATTTTCCAAACATATACATGGTAACCCAATATCTTCATTTATTTCACGGTATCCATTCCCCTCAAATTTTCTAATAAAGAACTCTCCAACTACAGCTATTGTTGTTTCAAACAAGTGCCCACCAAACGTATTCATATCATGGTCTGAAAGCACTACATGAGCATGTAAAAATGGCTTGTCATCCTTCAGGGTAATATTTCCCTCAAAACTTACTAGTTCAAGCACGCTAGAAAATTCTTTTTTCAGATACCTTTTATTAATAATGTCAAAGGCTCCAATCTCAGTATTAGTCACCGCTCCAATTCCAGAAATTTTTCCATTTTTTATATTATTATCTATACAAAATTGAGTAAGTGTAAACATCACTTCCTCGTTTTTTTCAACATGAATAAAATAATCTTCTTTTTTTTTTGAAAATTGCATCTAGGAAACATTTACTAAATTTTTAATTAATTCTTTTGTTTGGCTAATAGCTTCTTCAACTACAGAATTATCTTTACCACCTGCAGTTGCTATATGAGGTTTCCCGCCGCCGCCTCCACCCATAATTTTCCCAATATTTTTTGCTAAATCGCCTGCAAGTAATCCCAAACTATTTAGTTTTTTTGAGACAACAATTAAAGCCATAGGTTTTGTCTCTCCTTCTGAAAAAAGAACAGCGATTCCTTTAGGAAGTTTTTTGAATAATTGGTCACCTAAAGATTTAAGTTCATCCATATTGCCGGCATTTACTTTCTTTATAATACAAACTATATCTCCGATTTTTGAAGATTCATTGAAAAGCTCCTCCAATGAGCTTTTTTGAAATCGTTTTTTAATCTTCTTTTCTAATTCTTTCTTTTCTTCTTTTAAAGCATTCACTCTATTAACTATTTCAGAATAGGGAATATTTAAACTGTGTTGGAGAGATTGTAATATTAGATGGTTTTTTTGAGTATCTATCAATGCTCTTTTACCAGTTAAAGCTACGATTCTTCTTACCCCTGTAGATAGTGAAGATTCTTCGATAATTTTAAACATTCCAATATCTCCAGTTCGATCCACATGAGTTCCGCCGCATAACTCATTCGAAAAATTTCCTACCTTTACCACTCTAACTTCATCTCCATATTTTTCCCCAAATAAAGCCTCTGCGCCTTCTTTTTTGGCCACATCGTAACTTTTAACTGATATATCTAGCTTTTTATTTTTAATAATTTGCTCATTAACAACTTTTTCAATTTCTTCAATCTGATTATAAGTAATTTTCTCAAAATGAGTTAAATCAAACCGTAAATATTCTGGATGAACTAATGACCCTGCTTGGTTAACATGATCACCTAAAACATCTTTCAACGCTTTATGCATTAAGTGTGTTGCTGTGTGATTGCATTTAGTATTTTGTCTTCTAACTAAATCAACCTCACAATAAATATTGGGATCAGAAATATTGAAAGTACCTTTACAAAAATGTATGAAAGCATGATTTTCTTTTTTCACCTCTAGTACATCTAAGTTTATGTTCTTTCCTTTTATTTTACCCTTGTCAGAAACTTGGCCGCCAGATTCAGCATAAAATGGAGTCTGGTCTAAAATTACGCAAGCTTCACCATTCCCATTATCCGAATATTTAATAATTTTCGAATTACTTTTTAAGTTTTTGTAACCTATAAAAGTTGAATGAGGATCATCCGATATTGATATCCAATTTAATGATTCTGATGAAATTTTGAATTTTCCAGCAGATTTTGCTTTTTCCTTTTGATTGCGCATACATTCATCAAATCTTTTTTCATCAACATTTAAGTTTCTCTCTCTGGCCATTAATTGGGTTAAATCCAAAGGAAAACCAAATGTGTCATACAACTTAAATGCATCTTCACCACTAATTTGGTTGGAGTTAGTGCGATTTATTATTCTTTCAAAATGGGTAAGTCCTCTGTCTAACGTATCGTTAAATGATGTTTCTTCAGAATAGATCACTTTCTTAATATGGGATTCTTTTTCACCAAGCTCTGGATAATTCTCGCCCATTATTTCAATAACTACTGATACTAAATCATGAAGAAATGGATCAATCAATCCTAGACTCCTACCAAACCTTGAAGCACGCCTTAAGATTCTTCTTAACACATACCCTCTTCCATCGTTAGATGGCAATGCACCATCTGCTATTGAAAAGCAGAGCATTCTAATATGATCTGCAATGACTCTATGGGGTATGGGTTTCTCTTTATAATCTGACTTTGCTTTGTTCTGGATAGCTAAAATAATAGGTTGGAAAAGATCCGTATCATAATTACTATTTTTACCCTGCATCACTGCTGCTATTCTCTCCAATCCTGCACCCGTGTCTACATGCCTTGAAGGCAATTCAATTAGAGAGCCATCCTCTTGACGATTATGTTGAATAAAAACTAAGTTCCATAATTCCCAATATTCATCAGAGTAATTCACTCCAGAAGAATCTTGGTTATCAGTATCCTTTCCTATATAATAGTGAATTTCAGAACATGGACCACATGGTCCTGTATCGCCCATTTCCCAAAAGTTGTCCTTTGCTCCACAACGTATAACCCGCTCTGGTTTAATATCAGTAACCTCCAACCATAAATTAAAAGCTTCATTATCATCCTTGTAAACAGTCGCCCAAAGTCTATTTTTATCTAATTCCCATTTTTCGGTGAAAAGTTCCCATGCCCATTGAATGGATTCCTTTTTATAATAATCTCCAAAGGACCAATTACCAAGCATCTCGAAAAAGGTGTGATGAAAAGTATCGACTCCAACTTCCTCAAGGTCATTATGCTTTCCAGACACTCT
>MDTE01143668.1_pt1 | contig 12805 bp, 9 predicted proteins | sample 811231 | NCBI WGS metagenome assembly MDTE01 (sample SAMN05326651, study PRJNA326480) | marine metagenome | isolation source: seawater | place: Indian Ocean: Red Sea | collected 2010
GGCCGGCTCGGTAGGTCATGGGCAGGCGACAATCTATCACCGAAACGGCTACACTCGCCGGCGTGAGTCAGCTCCAGCGCGACCTCGACGCTGCGGTGACCGGCGACGTCCGCTTCGACGCGGTCAGCCGGGCCCTCTACTCCACCGACGCCAGCGTCTATCAGATACAGCCGACCGGTGTCGTCGTGGTCCACTCACGCGACGACATCCTGCGGGTGATCGAGATCGCCCGACGACACGGGCAGTCCATCACGGTGCGTGGCGGTGGGACGTCGCAGGCAGGCCAGGCCATCGGGCAGGGCATCCAGCTCGATGTCGGAAAGCGGTTCAACCGGGTGCTCGAGGTCAACGTCGAGGAGCGCTGGGCCCGGGTGGAACCTGGCATCGTGCTCGACGAGCTGAACGCCCAGCTCGCCCCCCACCGCCTCCGCTTCGCTCCCGACATCTCCACCGCCAACCGCGCCACGATCGGCGGGATGATCAGCAACAACTCGAGCGGCGCCCGCTCGGTGCTCTACGGCAAGACCATCGACCACGTGCTGGATCTGCACGTCGCGCTGGCCGACGGCACGGTCGCGCACTTTCGTCCGCTGTCGGGAGACGAGCTGAACGCGCACTGCCGACCCGACACCCTCGAGAGCCGTTGCTACCAGACGCTCCGCCGGCTGGGGCCGGCCCACGCCGCCGAGGTCGATCGTCGGTTCCCGAAGATCATGCGCCGGGTGGGGGGCTACAACCTGGACGCCTTCACCGACCCGGCGGCGCCGGTCGATCTGTCGCGACTCGTCGTCGGTTCCGAGGGGACGCTCGGGGTGGTCGTCGAGGCGCGTCTCAATCTGGTGCCCCTGCCACGGGCCAAAGCCGTCCTCGCCCTCGAGTTCGACCACCTGCTCGACGCGCTGGGAGCCACGCCGGTGATCCTCGACCACGGCCCCTCGGCCATCGAGGTGATGGACCGGTTCATCCTCGATCACGCGCGGGAAAGCCCGGCGCTCGACGAGCTTCGTCGTGCCGTACTCCAGAGCGACGACACTCCTGGCGCGCTCCTGTGCGTCGAGCTCTACGGCGACGATCCGTCCGAGCTGCCCCCCAGACTGGACGCCATCGAACGAGCGCTGGCCGGGCGCGGCATCGCGGTGCGCGCTTCGCGAGCCACCGCGGCAGCCGACCAGGCGCGGATCTGGAAACTCCGTCAGTCGTCGCTCGGCTTGTCGATGGCGATGAAGGGCGACGCCAAGAGCATCTCCTTCGTCGAGGACACCGCCGTGGCTCCCGAGAAGCTCCGGGACTACATCGAACGGTTCCTCCAGATTGTCGAGCGTCACGGCAGTCGCACCGGTGTGTACGCCCACGCGTCGGTGGGCTGCCTGCACGTCCGTCCGGTCGTCAATCTCAAGACGACCGACGGCCTCCGCCAGTTCGAGGCGATCGCCAACGACATCGCCGAGCTGGTGCTCGAGTACGGCGGGGCGCTGTCGGGGGAGCACGGCGACGGGCTGGTTCGTGGTCCGTTCATCGAGCGGATGTTCGGCTCGGAGCTGTACGACGCGTTTCGCGTCATCAAACGCACGTTCGACCCCGACGGGCTCTTCAACCCGGGCAAGATCGTGGACACGCCTCCGCTCACCGCCAACCTCCGCTACGGCCCCGACTACGAGACCCCGGATCCGGGAGGGTATTTCGACTACCAGAGCTACGGCGGGCTCGGACGCGCGGTGGAGATGTGCAGCGGCGTCGGCGCCTGTCGCAAGACCCTGGACGGCACGATGTGCCCGTCCTACATGGCGACCCGGGACGAGGCGCACTCGACCCGGGGCCGCGCCAACGCCCTGCGGTCGGCGATGAACGGCACGCTGGGCGACGCCGGGCTCGGTGACGACGGCGTCTACGACGCGCTGGATCTCTGTCTGGAGTGCCGCGCCTGCAAGTCCGAGTGCCCGGTGGGGGTCGACATGGCCCGCTACAAGGCCGAGTTCCTCGCCGACTACCACGGCCGGCACGGAACCCCGCTACGCGCCCGTGTGCTTGGCCGCATTCACCGTGTGTCGGCGGCGCTGAGCCCGATGGCGCGCTTCGTCAACCCCTGGCTCGGCATCGGCTGGGTGCGGGCCCTGAACGAGCGGCTGCTGGGTATCGACCGTCGCCGCCCCCTCCCGCGCTGGGCGGAGTCGACGCTGGCCGACCGGTGGCCGGAAGCCGAGACGGGCCAGTCTCAGCCGGAGGTGGTGCTCTTCCGCGACACGTTCACGAACTACTACCACCCTGAAGTGGGCCTGGCCGCCGCCACCCTCTGCGAACGGGCCGGGGTCGGGCTCGAGCTGGGGCCGGATGTCTGCTGCGGCCGCCCGTTGATCTCGCAGGGTCTTCTCGATGAAGCCCGTCGACACGCGGAGATCACGATTCCGGCACTCCACGACCGCATCGCCACGGGTCGCCCTCTGGTGGTCCTCGAGCCGAGCTGCCTGTCGGCGCTGCGTGACGACCTCCCGGACCTGGTCCGCGGCGAGACCCTGCGCCGTCAGGCACGCGAGGTGGCCGACGCGAGCCAGCTGTTCGAAGCCTGGCTCGAGGAGGCGCTCAGCACCGGCTCGGCCACGCTCGACCTGCGGCCGGGTCCACGCCGGCTCCTGCTCCACGGGCACTGTCATCAGAAGTCCCTCGGACTCGTCGCCCCGTCGCAGGCCCTCCTCGCACGGGTGCCCGGTACCGAGGTCGTCTCCCTCGATGCGGGCTGCTGCGGTATGGCCGGGTCGTTCGGCTACGCGACCGAGCACTTCGACGTCTCGGCCACCATCGGCGAACGTCGGTTGCTGCCAGCCGCCCGGGCCCTGGCTGACGACGAACGCCTGGTCGCCTCGGGCGTGTCGTGTCGTCACCAGGTCCACGATCTGGCCAACGTCCAGGCGTCTCACCCGGTCGAGTTGCTGGCCGAGCTGGCGAAGGCGCCGACCACCTCCACACCGGATCAGTCGGTATAATCCGCGGCAAGATGGGCAGCCGACTCCAGGCTCGGTGGCGTGTCCTGCTGGCGACGGGCGTCGCGTGTCTGCTCGCCGCGCCAGTGGCCCACACCCAGGACCCGGCGCCACCCAACACCCTGCCCAACGACTACATCACGGTGCTCAACTGGGCGAAGTTCCCGGACGGGCGTCGCTGGGGCTCGACGTCCGGCGTGGTGGTCGACGACGACGGGGCCATCTGGGCCATCGACCGATGTGGCGGGAACAGTTGCGTCGACTCGGATCTCGACCCCATCCTCGTCTTCTACGAATCGGGCCGGCTGCGGGGCAGCTTTGGCGCCGGCCGCTTCAACTCGCCGCACGGACTCCACGTCGATGGCGACGGCAACGTCTGGGTCACCGACCACGGTGCCGATCCGCCCAATGACCGGGGCCATCAGGTGTTCAAGTTCAGCGCGCGCGGCCGGCTGCTGCTGACGCTCGGCGAAGCGGGAGTCGCCGGGAACGGTCCGAACCACTTCAATCAGCCGTCGGCGGTCGTGGTCTCGCCCGACGGGGATATCTTCGTGGCGGATGGTCACGGACCCGGCACCAACGCACGCATCGTCCGGTTCGAGGCCGACGGCACCTTCGTACAGGAGTGGGGCGGTCCCGGCAGTGAGGACGGACAGTTCGACACGCCGCATGCGCTGGCGCTCGACGAGCGTGGCCGGCTGTTCGTCGCCGACCGCGGCAACAACCGGATCCAGATCTTCGAGCAGGATGGGACCTGGCTCGAGTCGTGGACCCAGTTCGGACGCCCCAGCGGGCTGGCGATCGACGCGATGGACCGGTTGTATGTCGCCGACTCTGAGTCGCGCACGAACGAGGGGGGCTACGGTCACAACCCGAACGTCCGGCGTGGCATCCGCATAGGGCGGGCACTGGACGGGATCGTGACCGGCTTCATCCCCGACCTGGCCGAACGCGGCGAAACCAGCGGCGCCGAGGGTCTGGCCGTCGACGCCGAGGGCAACATCTTCGGCGCCGAGGTCGGCCGCGGCGACCTCAAGAAGTATCTGCCACGGTGACCCGCAGCGCTCCCGTCCTGACCCTCGCCGCCATGCTGGCCGCCACCTCGGCCGGCGCGCAACCCGGCGCCGAGTTGCTGGTCAGCGTGCGTGACACGGCAGGGAGCCCGGTGACCGGGCTGACCGCTGAGGCGGTCTCACTCGAGCGCGACGGCGTGCCGGTGCCGATCGTCTCGTTGACCCCGCTGCCACCCACGGTGCAGGTGGTCGCGGTGTTCGAAGGACTCGCCGTCACCCAGCGTCAACTGAACAGCGCGCTCGCCCGCTTCATCGGCGTCCTCGATGCCGAGAGCGTGGTCGACATGCAGAGCGTCGATGGGCCGCTCGACGCCGCGATCCTGCAGGCCATCTCGGACCTGCACGACCGGGACGCGCCCCAGCCCGTGGTGGTCATGCTGGGCCAGGCCAGCGAGATCGGACGGTCCGACCTGCAGTCGTCGCAAGTGCGGGGACGGCGTCAGGCCGCCGACCTCAGCGGCGATGTCGAGGGGATACGTCAGGCGCTGGCGGCACACGGCATCCCGCTCTACGGCGTGAGCGTGACCGACCGGGCCCTGGACAACCTGACCGAGCTGGCCAACCACAGCGGAGGGCGCTTCGAGATCATCGATAGCCCCGACCGCCTGGCCGACACGCTGGACGGCATCGGTCTCGAGCTCGGCGCTCGCTATCTCATCCGCTACGACGCCTCGATCCTGAACCCACCGCCCGTTGTCAGGATCGACCGCCCGGATACCCGCGTCAGCGCGGTCCCCTACCGCCCGACCCACGAGCGCTGAGCGGTCTCACCTCAGATAGCCCCGCCGGGCCGTGACCTGGAGCCCACGCCCCTCGACCGCTACCTCGAGCGCATGCCAGCCTGTCTCGCTGACCCCACGTGGCGAGTAGGTCAACACGTACCGGCTGCGAAACTCGCTGACGACCTGAGCAAACATCTCCCGCAGCCGTCCGAGATCGCTCGACACCTGGAGCGAACCGCCGGTATCGCTCACCAGCCAGTGAAGATAGGCCTGTCTGAAGATCTCGGGCTCCTGGGGAAACCACTCCCGGATCCGGGACAGACGGGCCTGGTCGACGAACGAATCCGTCTGCCCGCGGTCGACGGCGACGCCGTAGACCACGACATCGCTCCGCCGCGCCACGCCGAGCACGTCGCGTGGATCCAGCCAGCTCGCCGTGTCGTCACCGTCGCTGAAGACCAGCATCACGGTCCGGTCACCAGTACGCTCGCGCAGCGTCAGCCCCGTGAATGTCGCATCGTAGAGCGCGGTCGCCCCGCCCGCGCGCACCCGGGCCAGGGCCGCGGGGAGCTCCTCCGCCGCCGACGCGGGGTCCAGCCCCAACCGCACCCGATCGGAAAACGTGACCAGCCCCACCCGATCATCGGGCCGCAGCGCCTCGCCCGCCTCTCGGGCGGCGGCCCGGAGCTGCCCGAGGCCGGCCCCGCCGACGCTTCCACTTACGTCCAGCACCAGGAGCAAGGTGATTGGCACCTCATCCAGCTCGAGGCTCTCGATCCGCTGCTCAACGCCGTTGTCACGCAGGGTGAAATCGGCCGCCGTGAGATCCGTGACTGGTTGTCCGCGCCTGGTCACCAGCACGTCGACCGTGACCGCGTCGACCGACGAGCGGAAGGTCTGGGCCGGAAGCACGACCCCCAGGCCGGCCATCATCGCCACCACGACACCCACGGCCCTGGTCAGCCTCCGGGCACGGCTCACGGCTCGACCTCCACACGCAGCTCGGCCCGTAGCTCGGGGCCCGCTCCGACGCCCAGACGGTAGTCGACCCACGGGTCCGGCAACCCGCGGGTCGGGGACGCGCCCAGGAACGGCTCCAGCACCGCGGCTGCCTGACGTCGCGCTCCGCGCCGGTCGAAGAGACGGGCCAGCGCGACCCGGGCGGACTGCCCATCAGGGAGCAGGTCGAGCGCGTCCCACAGCAGCCGCTCCGCCGTCTCGACATCGCCAGCCCCGTCGTGGACCTCAGCGAGCAGGAGTCGACCCAGATACGCCTGTTCGACGCCGACGTCGTCACGTACGATCAGCTCCTCGAGCAGCGAGGTCACCGAGTCACCCCGTCCCAGCAGCATCCGGACTCGAGCCAGCCGGAGACCGGCCTCCACCGCCTCGGGTGACAGACGCCACGCCGCGCCCGCCCGGCGTGCCGCCGTCAGCAGTCGGGACTGCTTCCGCTGCTGGAGCCCGGGCAACGCGCCGTCGCCGGTACCATCCAGAACGATCGGGGCCAGCGCGAGCCCTTCGTAAAGCCAGGCCGACAGCGTCAGGAGCTCGACATCGCTCGCCAACCGCTCCAGCGCAACCTCGGCGAAGGCCACCCCGCCCTGCCATCCCCCGCGCTCGAAGGTGAGCAAGGTGACCGCGCGATACCAGCGGCGCCGGAACGACTCGGTCGGCTCCGGCTCCCGTGCCGTCTGCTCGATCCACCGGACCGCGACCTCGATCTGCGCGTTCGCCGCCCGCTCTCGCCCGCGTAACCAGATGGTCTCGGCCGCATCGAGATGCAGCATCGCCGCACTGCGAAACAGCTGCTCCGCCAAGGCGGGACGCTTGTCGGTGCCGGTCAGCCGACGGTCCGGATCCCGCACCCGACCGATGAGGCCGTGCACCACCTCCGATTCGAGCGACAGGACGTCGTCGACCGCTCCCCGATGATCTCCCTCGCGATAGGCGTCCACCAGGGCTCGATACGGAACCAGCTCGTCACTGAACCAGAAATCGCTCTGCGCCCAGGCGGGCGACGCCACCAGCACGAGCAGCAGAGTCCACCAGCGCGTCATGAGGGTTTCTTCGCCGTCAGCATCAGCACGTCGCGGGCACGCTCGGAGGTCAGCACCTCGACGTCGAAGGAGGGCAGTCCGGGAGCGTTGGCGAAAGCGCGCCGGGCCTGGCCACGCCAGTCCTTGTGCCGACGCCCGTGCTGGTAGCACACCAGCAGATCGCCCGGTCGGAGCGCCTCGAACACCCGAGCGACCTCCTCCGACGAGACGTGCTCGGGCCCCGGACGGTCGGCCACCACGCCGATATCCGGATCGAGAAACAGGATCAGAGCGGCGTCACGCGGCTCCCGGACCCGCTCGACGACCCGGCCGAAGTACCGGCGCCGGTCGACAAACGGGTCGGCCATCACCTCGATGGTCAGGGCGGTCGCGGCAGCCAGCCGTCGGATGTCGTCGAGGTCACGAAAATGCGTCGTCACCTCAGCTGGCGCCGATACCTTGCCGCGGGAGGTGTGTAGCGGCGGCTCGGCACCATCCGGTCGTCGCATCGCCACCTGGACGATCGACGCCGCCGCTTCGCGCTGCGCCAGGTGGATCAGCGCACTCCACTTGACGACGTCGCGATCGTTGCCGTACCACTCGTGCCGCATCCCAGTGCTACCCGCGGAAATTACCGCGACGCGCCTCCAGCTCCTCCCACCGACCGTATGCCTCGTCCAGCTCCTGCTGCACCGCCTCGAGCCGCGCCATCGTGTCCTTGATGGTATCGGCCGCCTCCTGGTAGAAGGTCGGCCCCGCCACGGTGGCATTCAGCGTGCCCAGCTCGGCGTCGAGCGCCTCGATCCGTTCGGGCAAGGCGACCAGCTCCCGCTGCTCGTTGTAGGACAGCCGCGCCGCCCCGCCCCGACTCTTGCGGGGCGCGGGTCGCGTTCGGGACGCAGCCTCGGCACCCGGGTCGGTCGACGACGCCGACCGCTGTCTGAGCCAGTCATCGTAGCCGCCTACATACTCGCCCACCTGCCCCTCGCCCTCGAACACGAGGGTGCTGGTGACGACGTTGTCGAGAAACGCCCGGTCGTGACTCACGAGCAGGACGGTCCCGGGCCAGGCGACAAGCTGCGCCTCGAGCAACTCCAGGGTCTCGACATCGAGGTCGTTGGTCGGCTCATCGAGCACCAGCACGTTGGCCGCGCGAGTGAACAGGCGCGCCAGCAGCAGCCGGTTCCGTTCTCCCCCGGAGAGTGCCCGGACCGGCGACCGCACCCGCTCGCGCGTGAACAGATAGTCTTCGAGATACCCGTGCACATGGCGTGAGGCACCTGCCACCACGACGGTGTCGTTCCCCTCCCCGAGGGTGTCGAACACCGTCCGGTCGGGGTCGAGCTGCTCTCGCTGCTGGTCGTAGTAGGCGACCTCGACACGCGCCCCGCGCCGGACCTCCCCCCGGTCCGGCGCCTCGCCACCAAGCAACAGCCGCAACAACGTCGTCTTGCCGGCGCCGTTGGGGCCGATGAGCCCGACCCGGTCTCCCCTGAGCACGCGGGTCGAGAAGCCACGAACGACACGGGTCTCGCCATACGACTTGTGCAGATCCTCCGCCTCGAACACGACCTTCCCCGGGTCTCCGGCGTGGACCGCCTGCATACGGACCGGGCCGCTGCGCTGTCGTCGGGCCGCACGTGCCTCTCGCATGGCCAGCAGCGCGCGCACCCGACCTTCGTTCCTCGTACGGCGCGCCTTGATGCCGCGTCGGATCCAGGCCTCCTCGGCCGCCTGCTTTCGATCGAGCCGCGCCCATCGCACCTGCTCGTCGGCCTCGCGCTCCTCCCGCCGCCGCAGGTAGTTCTCGTAGTCCCCGGGCCACGACGTCACCCGACCACGGTCCAGCTCGACGATCCGGGTAGCCACGGCCCGCAGAAAGCGCCGATCGTGGGTGACGAGGACCACCGCCCCCCGGTAGTCGGCCACGAGCGTCTCGAGCCAGGCGATGGTCTCCAGATCGAGGTGATTCGTCGGCTCGTCGAGCAGCAGCACATCGGGCTCGGCAACCAGCGCCTGCGCCAGCAGCACCCGGCGACGCCATCCGCCCGACAGCCGCTCGACCGGCTGGTCCCCCGGGAGGCCGAGCCTCGAGATCAGCTGTTCGACGCGCTGCTCCAGACGCCAGGCATCCTGGGCGTCTGGATCCGCTGACACGGGGTGGCGCGCCTCCAGCCCGTCGGCCACCGTCTCGTGTACCGTGCGGCTCGAGGCCAGGGCCGCGTCCTGGGCGAGCAACCCCGTCCTGACCGTGCTGCCGCGATGGACCCGACCGCGGTCGGGCGCCAGCGCGCCGTGGAGCAGCCGGAGCAACGTCGACTTCCCGGCACCGTTGGCGCCAACCACCGCCACCCGCTCGCCGGGGGCGAGCTGGAAGTTGGCCTCGTCGAGCAGGGGCACATGCCCGTAGGCGTGGCTCACCTGGTCCAGCTGGAGCAGCGGAGTCACTGCAGACAGCACTTCTTGAACTTGCGGCCACTGCCGCACGGACAGGGTGAGTTGCGGCCGAACTTCCGGCGCCCTCGTTTCAGCTCGCGCCCGATGGCCCCGATACGACTCCCGAGATCCTGGTTGAACACCCGCTCGAGCGTCGCATAGAGCTCGGGATGCTTGCGTTGCATCAAGCCCGGGCGCTCGAAGAAATACTCGGCGGTGACCGCGAAGAACTCCGCCTCGTTCGTGAGGGCATAGCGGTCGATATCCGACTTCCCCTCCTCGATCTCGGCCATCTTCCTGCGCACCAGGTCGAGCCACGGCTCCACCGCCCCACCCGCCAGCCCGACTCCCGGAACACCATCGATGTGACCATCGGTCTTGTCGACCAGATGGGCGAACTCGTGCACCCCGACGTTCCGCTTGTCGGTGGCGTTCCTGAAGCCGTTGATGAGATCCGGTTTCGCCAGGATCATCAACCGATTGAGACTCCCGGTGCCCACCATGCCCAGGATGTTGTGCTCGCGACGATCACCGAAGTCGAACTCCCCGTCGAACCGGTTCGGATACACGAGCACTTCCCGGACCTGATCCCACTCCCACTCCGGGAACCCGAAAATCGGAATGATGGCGCTCGCCCCCGCCAGGACCCGGGTGGTCTCGTCGATCTCGACCTTGATTCCCGTGATCCGCGTCTCTCCGAGAAAGACCTGCAAGTCGCGACGAAACCGTCGCTGAGCGTCGGGGTCCAGGGCGCGAAAGAAGACGACGTCCTGCTGGAGCACCGCCTCCCACGCCGGAGGAAACGGCTCGGCCAGCAGCGCCCGCCGCCGTCGGATCGGCCCCGTGCGCCAGACGAAGACCCCGACCGCCGGGACGGTGGCCAGAATAAACGTCGTGAGGGCAGGCCGCCCGGCCTGGATCGGGATGAGCGCCAGCCCCCAGCCGATCACGGCCGCGAGGCCGGCAAACACCAGCGCCCACCGTCTCGTCCTTCGCTCCCAGCGCGTGAACTGCTCTTCCACGGTGCCTATTCTGTCTCGATCCTCGGTCGCCCGACCGCTGTGATAGGGTCGTCGGTGGCCTGCCCGCGCCGGTGCCGGCCACCAGCACCTCAACGATGTCCACCGGTCGTGCCGCCCTCGTCCTGTTCGCCCACCCGGCGCTGGAGCGGTCTCGCGTCAACATCCGGCTGGCGCATGCGGTCCGCGATCTCGAGGGGGTCACCTTTCACGACCTCTACGAAGCGTATCCGGAGTTCGACATCGATGTGCTCCGCGAGCAGCGTCTGCTCGACGCGCACGCCACGATCGTGCTCCAGCATCCTTTCTTCTGGTATTCCACCCCGGCGTTGGTGAAGCAATGGGAGGACCTCGTGCTGGAGCACGGATGGGCCTACGGCTCGGACGGCACGGCCCTGGTCGGCAAGCGTCTGCTGAACGTCATCACGACCGGCGGAGGCGAACAGGCCTATGACCCCGACGGCCCCCGGGGCACCACGATGCCGGACCTGCTCTCTCCACTGAAGCGCAGCTTCGAGCTGTGCGGCATGGACTACCTTCCGCCCTTCATCGTCCACGGTACCCACGGGATGGTCCCCGAGACCGTGGACCAGCATGCGGCCGACTATCGCCGCGTCATCGAGGGACTCCGTGACGGCACGCTGGACCTGAAGCGGGCACGGCAGCACCCCCGCCTCAACACCGACCTCGACACGCTCTTCGACGAGGACCCCTGATGGAGGACGGCAGCTTCTTCGAACTGGCCCTGGTGTACCTCGCGGCGGCGGTGGTCGCCGTCCCCGTCGCCAAACGGTTGGGACTTGGCTCGGTGCTGGGCTACCTGCTGGCGGGCATCGTCATCGGCCCCTTCGTCCTGGGGCTGGTGGCCGACGAGGGTGGCGACGTCCTCCACTTCGCCGAGTTCGGCGTGGTGCTGATGCTCTTCCTGATCGGGTTAGAGCTCGAACCGGATGTGGTCTGGCGCATGCGTCGGCCGATCGTGGGCCTGGGCGGGCTCCAGGTCGGCGTGACCGCGGCGCTCACCGCCGGGGTCTCGGTGGCCTTCGGCCTCGACATTCGCACCGCCATCGCCGTCGGGCTGACGCTTGCCCTCTCATCCACCGCGATCGTGCTCCAGAGCCTCAAGGAGAAAGGGCTACTCGACAGCAGCGGCGGGCAGAGCGCGTTCTCGGTGCTGCTGTTTCAGGACATGGCGGTCATTCCAATCCTGGCGGTGATTCCCCTGCTGGCGGTGGCTGCTCCGCACGGCGGGGATGACCACGGCACCAGCTGGGTCGCCGGGATGCCGCCGTGGGCGCAGACCCTCGCGGTCCTGACCGCCGTCTCGGCCATCGTGCTGGGAGGACGCTATCTCCTGCAGCCGGCGTTCCGGGCCATTGCCCGCACCGGTCTCCGCGAGATCTTCACCGCCGCGGCCCTCCTGCTCGTGATCGGCATCGCCGTGCTGATGACCAAGGTGGGGGTCAGTCCGGCCCTGGGCACCTTCGTGGCGGGGGGGGGGCTGGCCCGGAGCGAGTATCGACACGAGCTCGAAAGCGATATCGAACCGTTCAAGGGCCTGCTCCTCGGCCTCTTCTTCGTCTCGGTCGGCGCATCGATCGATTTCGGTCTCATCGCGGAGCGGCCGGGACAGATTCTGCTGCTGATGGCGGCACTCATGACCGGCAAGCTTGTCATCCTGTTCGTCCTGGGCCGGGTCTTCAAGCTCAGCCTCGACCAGAATCTCCTGTTTGCCTTCTCGCTCGCCCAGGGCGGCGAGTTCGCCTTCGTGCTCTTCTCCTACGCGGTGCGTTACGGGGTCGTCCCCGAGGCGCTGGCCGCCATGTTCATTGCCGCGGTCGCGCTGTCGATGGCCGCGACACCGCTGGTGATGCTTCTGAACGAGCGGTTCCTGACGCCCAACGTGGGCTGCCTCGAGCACGTCGAGGAGGAGCGCCCCGCCGACGCGGTGGATGAACGCAATCCGGTGATCGTGGCGGGGTATGGCGGGTTCGGAAGCGTCGTGGGCCGGCTGCTCCGCGCCAACGGGGTGGGAGCGACGGTGCTCGAGCTCGACTCGGATCGGGTGGAGCTCCTCCGGCGTCTGGGATTGCGCGTGTTCTACGGCGACGCCACCCGCCATGACCTGCTGCGCGCAGCCGGCGCCGAGCAGGCCAAGCTCCTGATCCTGGCGCTGGACGATCCGATCAAGATCCGCGAGCTCGTGGAAACGGCGCGACGACACTTCCCGAACCTGACGGTGCTGGCCCGGGCCACGGGCCGCCAGGACGCCTACGAGCTCATCGACACCGGCGTCATCCACGTCTTCCGGGACACGCTGGAATCGTCACTCCAGATGGGCGTGCGCGCGCTTCGACTGCTGGGGTATCGCGCCTACCAGGCGCAACGGGCGGCGTTGACGTTCAAGCACCACGACGAACTGGCGCTACGGGAATTGGCCATGATGCGCCATGACCAGCCCCGCTACATCGACACCGCTCGCCGCCGCATCGAGGACCTCGAGCAGATGATGCTCAGCGACCTCGAGGAACCCGACGAGAA
>MDTE01042989.1_pt1 | contig 12801 bp, 14 predicted proteins | sample 811231 | NCBI WGS metagenome assembly MDTE01 (sample SAMN05326651, study PRJNA326480) | marine metagenome | isolation source: seawater | place: Indian Ocean: Red Sea | collected 2010
CCATATATATACTGAATTTATCCCCGATTTCCAATGCTTTGTGCATTTTTTTGCATAAAATTATCTTTTTTTAATTCTATTTTACGACTCTAACCATAGAGTCGGTCATAAAAAACCGCGAATTCGGGAAAAATCGAATTCGCGCTACAAGGACCGGCGAAAGATACAAAAAAAGGAATACTTAAATTATTGTTTTTTATGATTCTTGCATGGATTTTACTTACTGAGTTTTGCTCGGGAGTAACCGGCCGGATCCTCTCTGACAAATCGATCTAAACCAAAACCAGCGCATCGCGAATTCCCTACGACATACAACTCGTAGCGCCGAGCGGAAACCACCCTTTAAATACCCGGTCAATCTCACCACTCAAATACCACCCCCAAGGCCTCATGAGGACGTTGCGCCAGCATCCCATACCCTCCCTGGCACTGCTCAGGTGCCAACCGATGGGTGATCAGATCGCGCACTGAGAGTTTCTCCGCCGCCATCAACTCCAACAAAAACCGGCGATCGCGGTCTTTAGTCCAGGGGTAATAGACGTGGTCCTGCTCAGGCGTCAACGGCTGGAAGGCACCCAGGAGGCTAACCTCGCGCAAGTGCACATCGCGCATAAAGTCCATCTCCACCACACCACGTGGCGACCCCAGCGCGACAACTCGTCCGCCGGTACAGGCCAATTGCACCGCAAGCGGGTAGACCGCCGGTTTACCGGTCGCCTCAATAACGACCCGGGCGCCGTTGTCGGGGCAATGATCGCGCACCAACGCGGCGAGATCCTCAGTCGTATCCGGGCTCACCGCCAGATCGGCACCACGCCGGAGCGCATGCGTCAATCGCCCTCTATCCAGATCGACTGAAATTGCAGGTATGGCCCCGCTCAACCGACAAAGTGAAAGTGCCAGTTGCCCAACAATACCCGCTCCCAATACTACTAGGGATTCTCCCAACTCAATCCGACTTCTGCGCACCGAGCGGATTGCAATCGCCGCCATTACCAGGTATACCGCATCTTCCCAATCGACGCCTTCGGGAATTCGATGATAGTTTTTATCGAGAAGTTGGTGACTGGCGTGATATCCCTGAGCTGCAACCCGGTCCCCAACCTCGACACCGACGACGTTGGGTCCTTTATCGATCACGGTCCCGGCACTGCAGTACCCTGTAGTATGTGGAAAAAAAGGCGTGCGCCCCGGTTCGGCACCGTGTAGCCAAACGTGAAGTTCTGTGCCAACACTGAGCGCAGTCCGGGCGTTGGCAACCAGAATCTGTCCCTCGCCAGGAGGCTCGAGTTCAACTTCGACGACCTCAATCCGCGCTTTGTCGGTGCAGTGTAGAGAGCGTGCTTTCATAATCCTAATACCCTGTGAAAAAAAACCTGCATAAAGCGTTCCACATCGATCTCCATAGCACAATCCACCGGATATCCCTCGCGTTCCTCGACGCGGTACAAAGGACGGCGATCAACCACCACCTGCCCAGTCGTCAGTTCTCCGCTTGTTTCCACATCCAGTGAAAAGTTCTCGATCTGACAGAGCGAAGGATCAACAGCTATAGCAACAGCAGCCGGATCGTGGAGGTGCATACCTGCATAGTTGTAGTGTTCCTTCTCGAAAGCGATCACCGCACGCATGGCCGTCAGCAAAAAACGGGCGATGGGGTCGTCGCGTCCCTTTAATCGTGCCCCGACCTGATCGGCTGATATCCCCAACTGATGCGTCAAATCGAGTGGAACCAGCGTCATATTGGTTTCGACTTCGATCAGCCGACGCAAGGCGTGCGGATCAGCAAAGCTATTAAATTCGCTGACCGGAGTCATATTGCCCACTTCCACCAGGGCACCTCCCATTACCACGATCCGTCGAACCTGAGCAAGAATCCCCGGATGCCTCTTTTCGACCAGAGCCAGATTCGTAAGCGGCCCAGTAGCTACAACGACCACCTCACCGGGCCTGGCTTCGACTGCTGCGACGAGGAAATCGAGTGCATTCCCCATCGGCAGCATCTTAGGATCAGGCAATATCGCATCTCCAAGACCGCTCTTGCCGTGGACGGCTTCGGCGTGAACCCGGACGCGTTCCAAAGGCTCACTAGCCCCGACGTAGACCGGAACCTCGTCGCGCTTCATCAGTTCAAGCACCTGTAACGCATTGCGCGTTGCCTGATCGAGCGACACATTGCCGAAGACAGTCGATATGCCCAATAATTCGATCTCAGGAGACCGCAGAGCCATTATAATAGCCAGGGCATCATCCACGCCCATATCGACATCGAGGATCACCGGTTGCATTGGATATTCTCAGCGCTAGTCTTCGGCCCGATCGCGCGAAATATACCCCACCTTCTCCTTCGCCGTTTCGATTTCAACCCAGCGCCGCCGGTTATCCGACATCCCGTAGAAGATCTCGCAACGCACCTCGTCACCGGCATCGATACAGCACTTGATCAATTCGGCGATATCGCGCTGACTGCACCAGATATCACCACGTCCGTTGCGCGCATGATCCTCACCCGTGACCCAACCAATCCGAATACACAAACACGACATATCGCAACTATGCGCATAGACGCGAGCCAGCGACTCGCTCCAGACCTTGCTGGCTGCATAGAGATTTCTCGGTTGGGCCGGCGTTCGAGCACCGACTCGGACAAAATCGGTAGGCACCTCGTCTTCGCCTCCCTTGATCAAAGCCCTATAGGGTTCCTCTTCGCTATCACCGCTGGATACCTGGATCGTACTCGCAGCGACGATCCGCCCGACCCCGGCTTCGCGGCAGGCTTCGAAGATATTATACGCACCGATCAAATTGTTGTCGCGTACACTTTCCCAACCCCGACCGGCCGGATCAGCGGCCATATGCACCACTACATCCATCCCGGTTACGGCTTGTCGCACCCCTTCAATATCGGCAATATCACAGACCGTGAATCGCTCCTCGGGCAAGTCGATTGCCCGCTGATCAAAGACGCGTTCGGAAAGCGCCCGCCGACGCCCCAGACCATAGAGTTCATAGCGCTCGGGCCACTGACTCAAATACAAATAGGCCGCACTGCCGACAAGGCCGGAAATTCCGGTAATAAGAACTTTTTTCGGCGCCATAACCACACCTTTCTAAGAACGAATGAGAAATCTATCCACTGGTCCGACGCACCAGTGTCTCCGGTACCAAACCACCTAGGATCGCCGCTCCCGCCAAGCCAATACCAGCGACGATCAGCGGCGCCGTAGCCAATCCCGCCAGATCGGCAATATGCCCAACCACCATCGGTCCACCAGCATTGCCTATATCGCCGATAAAACGCCACAAGCCGAGAAATTCACCCCGGGCTTCAGCAGGTGCCAAGTCGGCGCCCAGTGTCATCATCGTCCCCGATCCCAGACCGTTGCCAAGGCCGATCAAAAGCGAGACACCCAGCAATCCACCAAAACCTCCAGCCAGCGGAATCAAAGCCATTCCAGCAGATTGGATAATAAAACTGGGTACATAGGCATATTTGCGGCCCCAGCGATCCATGATCTGACCTGCGGGATAGAACATCAACATATCGATCGCCGAAGACAGGCTGACTATCAAACCGACTTCATCCAAGTCCAGACCGAGCGTTTCAGCCCCGTACAGTGGAATCACAGCATGGCGAGCCGCACGGATCAACTGAGCGCAGAGCTGCCCCGAACCGGCGGTAGCCAACGAGCGGTAATGCGCTCGGAAGACCGTAGCCAAAGGATATGCGGTCCGCTCCCTGGCTACGCTGCTGCCGTCATCCTTAACCCAAGCCAAGACCGAGACGAGACACAATACACCAAGTGCGGCAAAAAAAAGGAAGGGTACCCGTAGTCCCAACACCGCCCCGACAAACCCACCCAAGGCCGGACCGATGAATGTTCCGATACGCCCCAGACCCCCTAGGACCGCGATAGACCGACCCCGGCGACCAACCTGGATCAGGTCGGCGATATAGGCGTGTCGCGAAATGGTCCACAAGGCACTGCCCGCTCCTGCCAGTAAGCAATAGACGACGACCTCGGCCAGACTCTGTGCCCAATACAGCGCCAGAATTCCTCCGATGTTAAAAAAGATCCCAGCAAGCATTGCGCGCTTGTGCCCCATTCGGCGCACTAAGACACCGGCCGGCACATCGAAGATCAGCGTACCTAAACCCTGAGCGGCCAGGACCCAACCAACTAGACCATAAGAAACCTCAAAAGAGCGCGCATAGACAGGCAGAATTGGAATGATCAGGCCGCTGCAACAGGCCATGATCAGCGTCGGCAGGTACACTGTGCGTATCAGGTGTCCAACCGTACTGGATGAGGCAGGCAGTACAGGTCCTTTCGCTTAAGAATCTGGAGTTCCGGCGACGAAAATAGGCGATGCATCTGGTCCGGGCAATAGAGCGCCGACACACTCCGAAGTCACGACTAGAGCATCGGATCCCCAGCGACTCATCCCAGCCAACCGCATCGGTCGGTCCACGTAGAGCCTCCTAAACCAGCGCATTTAGTAAGCGATCTGATCCGCCAGTCCATAGGTCGAGAAAACCCGAATCCGCTGACCTGGCCCCTAGCTACCGCCTTTTTTCAAATCTGCAGCGCTGCGCGTTCAGCCGCCGCCAGTTCAGTATCGCCCGCGGCCGCATTGGCCCTGGCCTGGTCCGGTGACTTTGCTCCGGGGATGACCACCGGATGGGCAGGGTGCGAAAAGGCGTATTGCAATGCCTTATGGACCATTGCCGAACCCGGAGCAACAACCCGGGCTAACTCCTCGACCTGGGCGAGCCGACCCTCAAAAGCCGCCCGCTCTTCTCCCCCCCGATTGAAAGGAGACCGCACTTCATCGTCGAATACCGATTCGAGGTTGTAACCGCCCGAGAGCAATCCCTTGGCCAGCGGCCCGCGCACCATCACCGCAATCCCGTGCTGCTGACAATAGGGCAATAGAGCCCGTTCAGGTTCTCGATTCAGTAGCGAATAATCGATCTGTACCACAGCACAGGTCCCATGGCGATTGAAAGTTTCGAGTACGTTGAGGCTATTGGTCGAGATGCCGTAATAGCGCAACCGCCCCTCGGCAACCAGCGCTTCGAAAGCCTCGAGATATACCGTGGGATCTTCGATATCACCCTCGTGACACAAGAGAACATCGTGCCAATCGGTCTGGAGCCGGTGCAGCGAAGCATGGGCACAGAGGCGTATCAGATCCACGGTATCCTTGGGCACGCCGGCTCCGGTGCGCTTGCCCCAGTTGCCGATTTTGCTAACCAGATAGACCCGATGCCGAATCCCGGCCAGGGCCTGCCCCAAACGCTCCTCGGAAAGCCCGTTGGGCAAACCGTAGGACTCAGCGGTATCGAAGAGATTCATCCCCTCTTCGAAAGCAGCGCGCACCGTACCCCAGGCTGTCGCGTCGTCGACCGCACCCCACTGGTTACCAATATTCCAGGTCCCCAGCCCCACCGCCCCGACCTGCCATCCCGTCTTACCAAAAACTCTGTATAGCATCGCGATCTCCTTCAGACCATCGGTTCGGCGCGTTGAGTGAGTTGAATCGCGAAACCCCAGGGATCGCGCAGCATCGCCAGCAGGTCGCCCAAAGGCGTCCGCCCGGGGCCTCCGACTTTGGTTGCACCCGCCGTCTGCAACCTGGAAATCGCATCGTCCATATCCTCAACGGCAAAGGCTATGTGCAGCACCTGGGGATCCTGAGCAGCGTAGTCGGGAACCAGATCCGGCGGATTGTTGTACAATTCCATCACGACCCGGCCAGTGACATCGGCGAGAAAGTGCATATGGGTCGGCTCGCCGACATGACGCACGATCTTCATTTGCAGATGCTCCGCGTACCATGCAGCAACAGCCGGCGGGTCTTCTACATTCGCGGCGAAGTGTTCGAATTTCATTCAGTACTCTGCTCCTTATTCTGAAGTGTAGATAGAATAATACTGCACACCAGCAGCCAAAACAAAAACCCTATTGACAATTTTTAAATTATACCTATACATATGTGTAGTATTAAAGTTTATTCCACCAATCGCATAAAAATGGGCAAAGTGCTATTAATGAAAGCCTTATGTAATTCAACCCCCTTCCTCGACTCCGACCACGCATTGGCCTTTATTGTCCCGTACAAAGCAGCGAAAGCCATGCCGTTGCCCCATTTCAAAGGCTGGATACCTGCCGGCTTTCCCTCTCCAGTCACCGACTGGACGGAAAGCACCCTCGACCTTAACGAGTTCTGCATCGACCATCCGGCTGCAACCTATTTCGTCCGTGTCCACGGCAATAGTATGAAGGGAGCCGGGATTTGTTCGGGCGATATACTGATCGTCGACCAGGCCGTAGAAAACACCATTGGCCGGGTGGTACTGGCAATCGTCGATGGGGCTTTCACTGTCAAACGACTGATCACACGCGATGGAGCATATTTTCTCAAAGCCGAAGATCCAGAGATCCCCCTTTTGCCGCTTGGCGACGAGATGGACGTCGAGATCCGCGGCGTTGTAACCTGGTCTGTACACCCGGTCGAATGAAGTGCTCTAGCTTCGCCCTGGTCGACTGTAACAACTTCTATGCCAGTTGCGAGCAGGTCTTCCAACCTCAGCTCCGCAAGCGCCCGGTGGTAGTCCTGGGCAACAACGATGGCATCGTCGTTGCCCGTTCTCCCGAAGCCAAGAAACTTGGTGTGGCCATGGGCCAACCGTACTTCAAAATACGCCGTGCATACGAACGGGCCGGCGGTCTGGCTCGCTCGGCAAACTACGCGCTCTATAGCGACCTCTCGAGCCGAGTTATGGAGACCCTGCGCCAGTTCACCGACCAGGTCGAGGTCTACTCAATTGACGAAGCCTTCTTAGGACTCTCCGATCAACCCCACGCGCTACCGAATCTGGCCCAGGAGATCAAACGCCTGGTAAAAAAGTGGACCGGCCTACCGGTCTCCGTCGGTATCAGCCCGACGAAGACCCTGGCCAAAGTAGCCAATAAAATCGCCAAAAAGAACACCGGACACTGCTGTCTTTTCGACTTGTCTAGCCGCACCAGTGCGCTGAAGAAAACCGCCGTCGAGGATATTTGGGGCATCGGCCCGCAGTTCCACCAATGCTTAGCAAGCCATCGAATCAACAATGCCTACCAACTCGCCCAGGCAGACGACAAGTGGGTCCGGCGCAACATGACGGTCACGGCCCAACGCACCGTCCTCGAATTGCGCGGTATCTCTTGCTTGGCCCTGGGCACTGAGCCCACCGTAAAAAAGACCATCCATCGCTCTCGGCAATTCGGACGATCCATCGTCGATTTCGAAGCGTTGTGCCAGCCACTCGCCACCTACATGGCCTCGGCTGCCAGCGAATTGCGTCGTCAGCACTGCGTGACCGGTGCAATCCAGATTCATATAGCGACTAGCCCACGCGACGCCTGCCCCTATCAAAGCACCATCCATAGGCTATTGCCCTGGCCCACAGCCGCCACCGGCGAACTAATCCGATCGGCCTGCAACAGCCTAGCGCAGATCTACCAACCCGACTACGCCTATCGCCGCTGCGGCGTACTACTGAGCGAAATCGCACCCGATAGCACGCTGCAAACCAGCCTCTTCACCGACGAGTACTACGATCCGCAGAAACGCACGCTGATGCGCACAGTTGACCAGATCAATGCCGAATGGGGACGCGGAGCGCTGCGCCACGCGCGCGAGGGCCTGGAGCAGAGTTGGCAGATGCGACAAATACGGCGTTCCCAGCGCTATACTACGCGCTGGGACGAGTTACCAGTGGCAAGATGACCCAGCTTGCACCACTCTTTTGCACCAGAGTGTAATCACCGATTATTATATAAGCGCGTACCGATCGACACTTGAAGGAAGCTCATAGAGATGAAAATCCATTCTATCTCAATCCACGAGCGGCGCAAGCACGTAATGCCGGACAGATCTCTATCGCCGGATTCCCAGTGCCACTGGATGGCGATGAAAACTACAACACTAACAATTTACTAGGACGGAGGGGTACGCAAACACATTATGGACACAACCAAGATCGCAAATATCGTCGAAGAAATCTTCGCCCGCTTCGACCGCTACGGCGACCGCGAATACGGCGAATCGGTCACTCAGGAACAACACGCCCTGCAGACGGCCTGCCTCGCCGAGCGCGAGGGCGCCGACACACGGCTAGTCGCCGCAACCCTGCTGCACGACTTCGGCCATCTACTTCACGACGAGGATGCCGCAGATAAAGGCATCGACGCAGTACACGAAGAATTGGGCGCAGATTTTCTCGCACAGTACTTCGTCGCGGCACTAGTCGAACCGGGCCGACTGCACGTCCAAGCCAAGCGCTACCTATGCGCCACCGACTCCACCTATTTTTCCGGTTTATCCCCGTCTTCGGTACAGAGTCTCGCCCTGCAGGGCGGTCCCTTCAACGAGATGGAGGTCGCTCAATTCGAAACTTTGCCGCACTGGGAGGACGCCATCCGCCTGCGCCGCTGGGACGACCGCGGCAAAAATCCACAGATGACAACACCACCTTTAGAACACTATCGCCCCCATATCGAAGCCGGACTCAAGACTGCTTCGTGAACGTCGCCGTTTTACTTTCCGGCGGCGTCGACAGCTCGCTGGCCCTGGCGCTGCTCAGTCGCGAGCAGGACATCGAGCTCAAAGCCTACTACCTCAAGATATGGCTCGAAGAGGAACTGGCCTTTTTGGGCGAGTGCCCCTGGGAAACCGACCTCGCCTACGCACGTGCAACCTGTGAAAAGCTCGGCGTCCCCCTCGAAATCGTCCCGCTGCAGAGTGAATACCGCGAGCAGATCGTCGAATACGCCCTCGCCGAACTGCGCGCCGGACGCACGCCTAGTCCGGATATCTTCTGCAACCAGCGCATCAAATTCGGGGCCTTCTGCCATCGGCTTGCAGGCCAGTGCGATAAGATCGCCTCGGGCCACTACGCCCGCATCGACAAAAATTCGCAGGGGCACAGTCTGCGCCGCGCCCCCGACCCGATCAAGGACCAGACCTACTTTCTCTCCAACCTGGATCAGACGCAACTAGCCCGGATCCTCTTACCCATCGGGCACCTGCACAAAACCGAGGTCCGTGCCCTATCCGCCGAATTCGACCTGCCGGCTAAGGACCGAAAAGACAGCCAAGGGATCTGCTTTCTGGGTAAAATCAACTATAGGGATTTCGTCCGCTTCCACTTGGGCGAAAAACGGGGCGAGATCGTAGAAAAAAAGAGTGGATCCATTAAAGGCGAGCATCGGGGGTATTGGTTTTACACCATCGGACAACGCCACGGTTTGCAACTGGGCGGCGGGCCATGGTACGTCGTCGAAAAGAACATCGAAGAGAATATCGTATATATCACCCACGGCGAGGCCCCCGAACGCGCAGGACGAAGTGAGCTTGAAGCCGCGCAGATCAACTGGATCGCCGGTACGCCTGCAACAGGTGCACTCGGCGTCAAGCTGCGCCACGGGCCCACCGTGCTCCCCTGCCGGGTCGAACTCCTCGATGCAGCCCGCGCCCATGTCGAGCTCACCGCCCCCGATCCCGGCATAGCCCCGGGCCAACACGCGGTGTTCTACGACGGCGAGATCTGCCTCGGTGGGGGTATCATCGTCTAGGCCATCGTCTCCAGCATCGCTGTACTTACCTGGTAGTGCAGAGCCTCACCCTGTTCCCAACGTTTAAATTCATCAATCATATAATCGGCCATCCGCACCACCTCGTCATTTATCGATCCCGCGATATGCGAACTGAGCTGCACGTTGGGCAAGGCATAAAATCCGGAATCCGACTCGGGCGGCTCCGGAGAGGTCACATCGAGCAGTGCGGTCAAATCGGGCCGACGCTCCAACGTGGCAATCAGCGCATCCTCGTCCACCTGAGCGCCACGGGCAGTATTGATAAAGGTGGCATTCGGCCGCATACTGGTAAAAAGCCGAGCGTCGAGCAATCTCTGCGTCTCGGGTATATTCGGCAGATGGTTGCTAACGACCAGCGAGCAGGTAAAAAGCTCTTCTAAATCAACTGGTTTCACCCCTAATTCACCCGCGCTAGCAGCATCGAGATAGGGATCATAGCCCAGCACGTTCAGCGCGTAGCCCTGCAAGCGCCGCGCCAGAGTACGACCCACCATCCCCATTCCGATCAGTCCAATCGTCTCACCAAACACACCGGGTCCACTGAAAACTTGCCCGGCCCGGCGCAGTGACGACGAACCACAATCTCGCGTATTGCGAAAGTAGCCCTTACAGGAAAGTAGAATCTGTGCCAGGGCAAACTCGGCCACCGGAACTGCGTTGGCTCCCCAGCCACTAGAGAGAACAATCCCGTGTCGCAGAAGTGGGAGCGCAAAACTCTTGACCGATCCTGCGGCATAGAAAACAGCCTGAAGTGCGGGCATCTGCTCTAATTGTCCGGCCTCCAGGCTCGGCATTCCCCAGGTCGAAAACACCACTTCCAATTGCGGAAGAATCGCGGCGTGACCAGCGAAATCTGCACCGGTGATTACTGCGGGATAAAGATCGACTAGTTCGGCGAGTTGCTCTCGCCGCCCCCGACCATAAACCCGCTCGATATTATCCGAACTCCCACATAGAAATGCGGCCCTCTTCATGAGTATTATCCCTGTTTGAATGATTTGCGGCGCACCAGGTGCGCAACTCGACAAAGCGCTCCATCCTGCCATCGGGTACGTCGCAGAGACGGTTCGCAACACCGGATTTACATACCCGATCAGCCGCCGACATGCACTGGGCATCCGCAGAGTCCCACGCATTTCGATCTCCCCAACCTATACGCATTCGGCACCTGCCAATGGACCGGCCCAACTCTTATCCTTAACTTAAGCCGCTGTAATGGGTCCCGCACAAGGGCCACGATCGTATGCACGATTCCTCCATGCGAATTCCCACCAAGGATACGGAGTAAAATCATGATACGCCTCGGCGTCATAGGCTACGGTAGCCGCATCCATGGCATGATAGACCACAACTTCCGCAAGATAGCCCCCGACCTGCGGGTAGTCGGCATACTTGATCCCGACGAGCAAGGGGTCCGCACTCGCCTCGCAGACTGCGACCGCGACGCGCGATTCTACAAAGACCTCGCAACCATGGTCCGCCACGCCAAACTCGATGCGCTGGCAATCGGCACTCGCTGCAACCTGCATAGCCGCTACGCCGTCCAGGCCGCCCGCTACGACCTGCCGCTCTTTTTGGAAAAACCCGTCGCGACCACCGTGCGCCAGGCCATCGCCTTGGAAAAGGCCTTTGCCAGCAATCGCTGTCCGGTCGTTGTCAGCTTTCCACTGCGCGTTTCCCCCCTCTGCGAGTTAGCCCGACAGTACGTAGAGGACGATGCGATCGGCGCACCGGTTCATATCGCAGCCACCAACTACGTGCCCTATGGGACCACCTATTGGGAAACCCCCTATCGCGACTATCAAATCACCGGTGGGCTCTTTCTGCAAAAAGCCACTCACGACTTCGACTATATGAGTTATCTAATGGGCGAACCCATCGTCCGCATCGGTGCCATGGCCACCCGCGGCCACGTCTTCGGCGGCACAAAAAAAGCGAAACTCTACTGCTCTCAATGCGACGAGCGAGAGACCTGTCTCGAAAGTCCCGAAAATCGCCTCCGCAACGGCACAACCGGCAAACATTCGGACCATCTCTGCGTCTTTGGCCGAGACTGCGGCGAGGCTACAGACGGCACGCTCAACGAAGACTGCTCAAGTGCACTGCTCGAATTCGCCTCCGGCGCTCACGGCATCTACACCCAGGTCTTCTATGCCCGCCGCGACGCCGGTACTCGCGGCGCCACCATCAGTGGCTATATGGGCACAGTCCAATTCGACTGGCTGAGCGACCAGCTACACCGCATCCGCCACCACGCCCCGTTCAGTGCGGTAGAAACAGCCAGCGGCGGAGCCAGTCACTTCGGTGGTGACGTGCAGTTGGCCTACGACTTCATCGGCTTGATCAAAGGTAATACCCATTCCAGAACCCCGATTGAGATAGGTATCCAAAGCGCCTACGCCTGTCTCGCTGCCCGCGAATCGACGCTCAAAGGTCGCTTCATCAAGGTCCGGCAAGTCGGCGGTTGATCTTGTAAATCACCACACCACTGATTATTTTTTTACGCAGTCCAATACAAGGAGTTCCCCATGTCAACCGCCGTCGCCCCCACCACATTGTACCGCGCCCTGACCCAGGAACAAATCGACGAATTTGCTTGTCGTGGCTTCATCACTATCGGCTCAATTCTCGATACTCCGCTCATTGAAGAATTGCGCAACGAATACGATCGGCTCTTTGCCGAAGCACGCCAAAACGGCCGCTTCCGCAATCTCTCGATTTCCGATACCGAGGACCTCGCCGAGAAAAATGAAGCCGATGAGCAGATGCTGCAGATCATGCAAGTCTGCGAGCGGAGTATGCACTTTCGCCAACTGCTCTACGATGCCCGAATTCTCGATATCGCCGAAGATCTCATCGGACCCAATATTCAGCTCTTCCACGACCAAGCCCTATTCAAGCCGGCTCGACACGGCGGTGCAGTCTTCTGGCATCAGGACAATGCCTATTGGAAATGCGTACCGGCCAAGTTGGTCAGTTGCTGGCTGACTCTGGATGATGTAGATGCGACAAACGGTGCAATGCACCTGATACCCGGATCCCATCTCAATCCTCTGGACCACGACCGCTCCGCACAAACCAGTGCCCTCCTCGACATCGGCGACCGGATCGACCAGGACCAGGCCGAAATCATCGACCTGCCCGCCGGCGGTGC
>MDTE01201025.1_pt1 | contig 12799 bp, 13 predicted proteins | sample 811231 | NCBI WGS metagenome assembly MDTE01 (sample SAMN05326651, study PRJNA326480) | marine metagenome | isolation source: seawater | place: Indian Ocean: Red Sea | collected 2010
AACATCCGGAATACTTTGAAGGAGTAATAGTTGGTAAAGCAATATATGATGGACGTTTGTCGGTTTCAGGAAATATAGTTAACTTATTAAGCTAATTTTTAATGCTAAAAAGAATTATACCTTGTCTAGATGTTAATAACGGCAGAGTTGTTAAGGGAATTAATTTCATTAACTTGGTTGATGCCGGAGATCCAACTGAGCAAGCTAAATTTTATAGCGAAAATGGTGCGGATGAAATTTGTTTTTTAGACATAACTGCATCTAACGAAAATAGGAATACTATTTTAGATGTAGTAAAAAAAACATCTCAACAATGTTTTGTTCCGCTAACGGTTGGTGGAGGTGTTAGAAGTATTAATGATATCTCGAAATTGTTAAGTTCAGGAGCAGACAAAGTTTCAATTAATACCGCTGCAGTAAATAATAAAAGGATTATTAAAGAGTCAGCTGAAAATTTTGGATCTCAATGTACTGTTATCGCAATTGATGCAAAAAAGACTGGTGAAAATAAATGGGAGGTTTTTACCCACGGAGGCAGAAATTCTACAGACAAAGATGTTCTTAGTTATGCCAAAGAAGTAGAGGAACTTGGTGCAGGTGAAATACTCCTAACTTCCATGGATAGAGATGGAACTAAAAAAGGATATGATTTAGAGCTAACTGAGTTAATTTCTAATTCAGTAAATATTCCAGTAATAGCCTCAGGCGGTGTTGGAAATCTTGAACATTTATATGATGGTCTTAAAAAAGGCAAAGCTAGCGCAGCATTGGCCGCATCAATATTTCATTTTGGTGAATTTTCAATACAAGATGCAAAAAAATATTTAGACTCGAAAGGAATTCCTGTAAGAATTTGAAAATGTTTAAAACTTTAGAAGAATTAATTTCTGTTATTCGTCAACGAAAAACATCTCCGTCTGAGAAATCCTATACGAGTAAATTATTAAGTGATAAAAAATTAAGTATTGAAAAAGTAAAAGAAGAGGTAGCAGAACTTATCGAAGCAATTGAAAAAAATTCAAATAAAATTCATGAAGCAGCAGATGTTTTATATCACTTAATGGTACTTTTAGAGGCAAACGGAGTTAAAATTGAAGACGTAATGAAAGAGCTAAAAAAAAGAGAAAAAAAATAATATAATGGCTTACGATAAAAATAATATTTTTGCTAAAATCTTAAGAGGTGAAATACCTTGTAAAAAAATTTATGAGAATGACTTTGTTCTCTCATTTCATGACATTAATCCTCAAAAAAAAATACATGCATTGGTTATTCCTAAAGGTTCATATGTAGACCTTGATGATTTTGTACAAAATGCAAAAGAAAAAGAAATTTCTGAATTTTTCAAAGCTATATCTCATGTGGCTAAATTACTTAAAATATCAAGTGTAGATGGTGGTTATAGAGCACTGTCTAATATAAACAAAAATGGTGGTCAAGAAGTTCCTCATTTGCACTTCCATTTATTTGGAGGTGAAAAAGTGGGTAAAATGGTTTCTAATTAATTTGAGGAATATAGAATAATTTTTTATCTAAATTTTGATTTTTTTTAAGATTATTAATTTTAAATAAAGTGTGATTACCATTTAGATCAGTAATTTTCCATCCCGATAGATCAAAACTCTTTTTATCAAAAAAAAATATTATTTCTCCCTTATTTTGTTCTACGTGCTTTATTTCGAAGACTTCGTTATTCAAATTTAAATTTGCATTTAATACTAAATTTTTAAATTTTTCTTTATCCAAAATATCTATAAAAAATGATTTTGAAACTGGATAGAAATATGTTTTGTTGTATCTTTTGTGATAAATAACAAGATTTTTCCTGTTAACTATAAGTTCTTTTTTGTTTTTATTATTATATTGACAATTCAAAAAATGAGGTCTTTTTAAAAAACAAATTCCAGTTTCTTTTTTATCAAATGCAATTTGGACAAAATTAAATTCAAGAGTATCTATATTGTTATAATTTTGGACAATATTTAATTTAATATTGGCAAATAAGCTTGTGTTTTCAAAGAAAAAGAAAAGAATTATTAAAACTAAAATAGCTTTTTTTTTAAACAAAAATTATAAAACCTCTCTTTTGCCGGTATGATTAGCCTTGCTAACAATACCGTTATTTTCCATTTGGTCAATAATTCTAGCAGCTCTGTTGTAACCTATTTGGAGTTTTCTTTGTAGAAAACTAGTCGAAGCCTTTTTTTCTGTTTTGATAATTTTAAGAGCGGTTTCATACAATTCATCTTGTCCCTCGTTTGTATCTCTATCAACAGAGATGCTATCTTGAATTGCCGTTATTTCTTCGACATAATCAGGATTTCCCTGAGATCTTAAAAAACTAGTAATTTTTTCAATTTCTCCTTCAGAAATATATGGACCATGAATTCTAAATATTTTGTTGGCCGAAGACATAAATAGCATATCACCCTTGCCTAAAAGCTGTTCAGCTCCTTGCTCTCCTAAAACAGTTTTACTATCAATTTTAGAACTTACTTGAAAAGATATTCTGGTTGGAAAATTTGCTTTAATTGTCCCAGTAATTACATCAACGCTAGGTCTTTGAGTTGCCATAATTATGTGAATTCCGGCTGCTCTTGCCATTGCTGAAAGTTTTTGAACATAATTTTCAATTTCTTTACCAGAAATTAACATTAAGTCTGACATCTCATCTACAACAACAACTATGTATGGCATTTTTAATTTATGCTTTTGATTATACCCATCTATGTTTCTAACTCCCTCGGAGCTCATTAGTCTATATCTATTCTCCATTTCTCTAACAGTCCAACTTAGTGCTGATGTAGCTTTTTTGGCGTCAGTTATTACAGGAGACAATAGATGTGGAATGCCCTCATACGAAGAAAGTTCTAGCATCTTAGGATCGATTAAAATAAATTTTAAATGGTCTGGACTGTGCTTGTAAAGCAGCGAAGATATTATTGTATTAATACAAATTGATTTTCCTGAACCGGTTGTTCCTGCAATTAACAAATGAGGCATCGAAGTTAAATCTGCAATAATCGGAGACCCAGAAATACTTTTTCCAAGTGCTATAGGAAGCTTTATTTCTTTTTTATAAAAATTATCTGATGATATAATTTCTGAAAGAATAACCCCATCTCTTTTTGTGTTAGGTATTTCAATTCCTACTGTATTTTTTCCAGGTATAGTAGCTACCCTAGTTGAAACAGAACTAGTATTTCTAGCTATGTCATCAGATAAATTTATTATTTTAGAAACTTTTATACCTGGTGCTGGTTCAAATTCATATAAACTAACTACAGGACCATTGCTAACTTTTTTTATTTTACCATTAATATTAAAATCTAATAAAATTTTTTCTATAAATTCTGAACTTGGATTTTTTGCAATCGAACTTTTGTCACTCAACTTTTTTTCTAGAAGATTTATTTTTGGTAATCTATATTCGTTTATTTTTTTACCCTCTAAATTTTTAAATGAAAAAGACTGCTGCTTGTTTTCTTCTGGCTCATTTATTACATCTACTGACTCAGTATCAGAAGTAACATCTGAGAATTCATTTCTATTTTTTTTTAAAAAAAGCTTTTCAAAAATTTTTCTCAAATTAATTCCTGAGCCCAAAACAAAAAAGAGCAAAGTAAACAATAAAATAAAAACTTTAACAAAATCTTTATCAATTAATGGAGCAAATTTATTAATTATATTAAAACTTTGCTCTCCCATAAAACCTGAATTGCCGTTGTCGATTAACCAAAAAGAATTATTATTTGTTAGATAAATAAAAAGACATCCTAAATTAATATATATTACTGTATAAAATACTTTACCTAATAAATTATTAATTTTCTTATTTACAACTAAGATGATCCCCCAAGATAATATACTTAGCCCTATTAAAAAAGATATTAGACCAAAAGATTGAAGGAAAAAATCAGCAATAATATTTGAATATTCTTTAAAAATACTTTCTACATCTAATTCATTAGTCTTATAAATTAAGGTCGAATTTTCAGGAGAATAGTTAAATAGTGAATAGAAGAATATAAAAAAAAGACTTATTAATAAAAGCCCAAAAAGCTCAATAAATCTTCTTTTAAAAAAATCCAAAGTGCTTTTATAAATATTTTTATCTAATTTCATTTATCGAATCACCTGCTATACTTTGTATCATTTATAAAAAATTGATAAAGTTTTAAAAAAAAAATATAAAAAAATATGGAAAAAAACCACCCAAAAGTAAACTTTGGAAAAACAGGAATATTAATTATTAATCTTGGAACCCCAGACTCAACAAGTTGGTTGGATATAAGAAAATATTTAAGAGAGTTTTTATCCGACAGAAGAGTTATAGAAGTTAACCCAATTATTTGGCAATTTATTCTTAATATCTTTATTTTAAATTTTAGACCATCTAAAACTGCAGAAGCATATAAAAAAATTTGGATGAAAAAAGAAAATATGTCACCACTTAGATATTACACAATTATGCAATCAAAAAATTTATCAAAAAAAATTAAAAATGATCAAATCATTGTTGATTATGCAATGAGATATGGAAACCCAAGTATTATAAAAAAAATAAATTTTCTTCAAAAGTCTGGATGCGAAAATATTATAGTCCTACCTTTGTACCCACAATATGCAGCAGCTACTACAGCGACTGTTTGTGATGAAGTATATAGGTGCTTAATGAAAATGAGATGGCAGCCGAGTCTCCAGATTATCCCTCATTATGAATCTGAACCACTGTACATTAGTGCTTTAAAAAAAAGTTTAGAAAAAAAAATTTCTCAAATAAATTGGAAACCAGATATAATAATTGCATCTTACCACGGCATTCCTAAGACGTATTTTAACAAGGGAGATCCTTATCACTGTTATTGTCAGAAAACTACTAGACTATTATCAGAAAGTTTTAATCAAGATATTCCAATAGAAACCACTTTTCAATCGAGATTCGGCCCGCAAGAGTGGCTTCAGCCTTACACAGACAAAACTTTAGAAAAACTCCCTGAAAAGGGAAAAAAAAATGTTTTAGTGATTTGTCCCGGCTTTTCTTCTGATTGTGTAGAGACTTTAGAGGAAATTGGAATTCAAGGCAAAGAAAGCTTTATGAAAAAAGGCGGAAAAAATTTTGATATTGTCCCGTGTTTAAATGATAATGATGATCATATCGAGTTGTTATCTCACTTGATAAGCAAATATTTAGTTAATTAAAGATGAATACATATTTATTATTTAAATCTCTTCATTTAATCGCCATCATATCTTGGATGGCCGGTTTGTTATATTTACCAAGAATTTTTGTTTATCATGCTGAAACTTTAAATAATGAAGACAAAAATAATACATTTAAAATTATGGAAAGAAGACTTTTTCTTTGTATCATGAATCCATCAATGATACTTTCTTGGATTTTTGGTCTTTTATTACTAAATTCTATAGGCATAAAATCTCTAATGGAATTTTGGTTAATAACAAAATTCGTATTGGTAATATCTCTTACTTTTTATCATCTTTTCTTATTTGCCTGTCTCAAACGATTTGCAGAAAATAGCAACAAGCATACACCCAAGTTTTTTAGGTTTATCAATGAAGTGCCAACAATTTTATTAATAGCAATAATATTTATCGTAATTTTTAAGCCTATTTAGACTTGAATATTTATTTTAAATCATTATATTGTAGTTACTTACCTTAATTAACAAACAATCAATATGAATTTACAAGAATTAAAGCAAAAATCGCCTTCAGAGCTTATATCTCAAGCTGAAAAACTTGGAATTGAAAACCCAAGTACCTTAAGAAAACAAGAAATTCTCTTCTCTATTTTAAAAAAACTAGCACAAAAAAATGAACAAATCACTGGTGGAGGAGTTTTAGAAGTTTTGCAAGATGGCTTTGGGTTTCTTAGAGCTATAGAGTCAAATTATCTTCCAGGACCTGACGATATTTACGTAAGTCCAAGCCAAATAAGAAAATTTGGATTAAGAACCGGAGACTCTGTAGAAGGAGAAATTAGAGCCCCAAAAGATGCAGAAAGATACTTTGCTTTATTAAAAGTAAGTCAGATAAATTTTGAAACTCCAGAAAAAGCAAGAAACAAGATTGCCTTTGATAATTTAACCCCGCTTTATCCAGATAAACAATTAAAAATGGAAGTAGAAAAAAATACCGCTGAGAAAAAACCAGATCAAACCGCAAGATTAATTGATCTTGTAAGTCCAATAGGTAAAGGACAACGATCACTTATAATTTCACCACCCAAGGCCGGTAAAACAATAATTTTACAAAATATTGCTAACTCTTTAGAAGTAAATCACCCGGAATGCTATTTGATGGTTCTATTAATAGATGAACGACCAGAAGAAGTTACAGATATGCAGAGGACAGTCAAAGGCGAGGTTATAAGTTCTACTTTTGATGAGCCAGCCTCAAGACACGTTGCTGTCGCTGAAATGGTTATTGAAAAAGCAAAAAGATTGGTGGAACATAAAAAAGATGTAGTTATTTTATTAGACTCTATTACTAGATTAGGAAGAGCCTATAATGCTGTTGTTCCAAGTTCTGGTAAAGTTTTAACAGGAGGAGTTGATGCCAATGCGCTTCAACGACCAAAGAGATTTTTTGGAGCTGCGAGAAATGTTGAGCAAGGGGGATCTTTAACTATTATCTCAACAGCCCTAGTAGATACTGGAAGCAGGATGGACGAGGTTATATTTGAAGAATTCAAAGGGACAGGTAACTCAGAATTGATACTTGATAGAAAAATTGCAGATAAAAGAATATACCCTGCAATTGACATAACTCGTTCAGGAACTAGAAGAGAAGAGCTTTTGTTTAAGAAGGAAGATTTAACAAAAGTAAATGTTTTAAGAAGAATTATAAGCCCAATGGGTACTATGGATGGAATAGAATTTTTAATGTCAAAACTTAAAAATACAAAAAATAATGCAGATTTTTTTATTTCAATGAATAAACCAGGATAGTTCTTCTGACTATAATTGATCAAAAATTATGATTTTGAGCATTATAATTCCAGTATATAACGAAGAAAAAACTTTAATAAAATCTTTAGAGGCAGTCAGAAATTTAAAATCTAATTTATTTAAACACGAAATCATCGTTATAGATGATGGGTCTACGGATAGTTCAAGAAAAATCTTAAATGAAAATAAAAACTTGTACGACAAGCTATTAATTAATGATTTCAATAAAGGAAAAGGATATTCAGTTAAAAAAGGAATTATGGAATCAACAGGAACACACGTTATATTTCATGATGCCGATCTAGAGTATAATCCAAAAGACATTTTGAAATTTGAAAAAATATTTTCTGATTTTGATGCTGATGGTATTATTGGTTCTCGTTTTAATTATTCTGACTATACCAGATCGCATAATATACTTAACAAATTTGCTAATAATATAATCACCCTTACATTCAATTTGTTATACAATACAACTTTCACAGATATATATTCGTGCTATTTTGCCTATAAAAAGGGCCTTCTAGATGCAGACCAACTGAAAACTTCTGGTTTTGAACAGCATGCTGAAATAGTTTGCAGAGTAATAAAAAATGGAAAAAAGTTTTATGAAGTACCTATAAATTATAATGGCAGATCTTATTTAGAGGGAAAAAAAATAAAACCACACCACTTTTTTTTTGTATTATACCAAATTCTTTTAAGACGTTTCTTTTAGAAACTTAACTCTAAGATTATATAAAGCAAAAAATCCCAACAATAAAGTTAATGACTCCGAAACTCTATGTGCGCTAGTTTCAAGATGATATGTAAAATTATAAGGAGATGAAAAATAAACTACTAATAATAAAGTTATATAAGACAAAAATAACAATGATACCAAGTAAAACAATCTCGTATTAAAATTCAAATAAAATGAAGTTATAAAAAATAATAATGCAATTATAGATTTTTCATTAGATATTATTAAATAATCAAAAAATAGCTTGTAATTGTTCAATACTAATAATCTATCAACTAAATTTTCATTCAAAAGGGCAAATGTAAAATCAGTATTAATTATTCCATTTTGGAAACAAAAAATTTTCCAGATTATAAAAGGGATAAATGACAAAGATAAAAAAGATAGTATTTTAAAATGCTTAGTGAAATCTTTGTCTAGTAACTTGACCAGTATAGTAATTAGAAATATTAGTACTAATAAGGCAAATCCCTCATTTTTAATTAATGAAAGGGTTAAGCACACCATCAATGTTATAAAATATAAGTAAGGAATATCTTCTTTGGTATTTTTGGAAAAAAATAATTTAAAGAAGCAATATACTGAGGTTACAAAATATAAGGCGACTGCACCGTCTATGCCTCCATCATACAGATGGCTTCCTATAAAGAATATAAATAAAGAAAGAAAAAGTGCACTCTTTTTGGCAGCCAAATTAGTAGATAAAAAAATTAATGGTGGTAAATAAATAAATGAATAAGCACTTTTAGGAAATACTTCATGCCAGTAACCACTTAAAAAAGCAAAAGAGGCTGAAAAGCTGTGAAATAATAATGGATAATCATTATGACTAAAAACAGCGTAGTTATCAGCCACTGAATAAATCGATTGATCAAAAAAAATTCTTTTTGCATGAAACAAATACAAACTTCTTAAATCCCAACCTTCTGCGGGAGTTCCAAGACTAATCAATAATATTAATACAAAATATATTTTAAGAATTAAATTGTTCGTTAAATATTTTAAATAAAAATAACCTATTAAAAAAAAGAAAAAAATTAAGTTTATTTTTAAAAAAATATTAAAAAGACCTATACTTTGAAGTAGATAGTTATTTAAAATTAATAGTAAAAGTGCTATTGAGATTTTATTATTGAAATTCTTTAGTTCTATTGACATTTTTGTAATTCTATAAATTTTCCTTTAGATATACTGTCACAAACACCATTTTCTTCTAAAGAAATTATTATATATTCAGATTTTTCATCAAATCTTATAGGATAATTATACTCAACAATTCTTTGATAATTATACATGTTATTTTTTAATTTCTTACTAAGATTAAATTTTTTAATATTGTTCGAAATTAATATTTCATTTGTTTCTATTATTGATTTTGGTAGAACATAATTTATATGAGAGTCTTTTTTAAATGGATTTTTTAATACTTGAAATTCAAAATTACTTCTTTCATACCAATAATAAACAATTTGGAATATTCCAATTATAAAAAAAAATATCAATAATTTGTTATTTTTTATATGAGTCACTAAAATGTTAATCCTTCAAATTCTAGTAATTTTTTTTTTAAACTTATCCCTCCTGGACTAGAAAAGCCTCCTAAAGTTCTATCTGATCTTAAAATTCTATGACATGGAATGACCAATAAATGTTGATTTTGACTACAAATTTTACCCACTTGTCTAGGAGAAATCCTGAGTTTTTTCCCAATTTCCCCGTAACTTTTTACTTCTCCTTTTTTAATTTTTCTTAATTCTTCCCAAACCTTTTTTTGTAACCGATTCCCATTAATTTTGATTTTTATATTTATTTTATTTGTTTTGTTTTGAAAAAATAAATTAATCTTTTTTCTAAGATGTTTGATAGATTTACTCATTTTTCCCCTTGCCTTTTTTTTAGAAAAGTAAATTTTTGTTATTTTATTGTTTATTTCTGTAGCAGAAATCAAGCCAAACTTACTATTAAAAGAAATGGTATTTTTCATATATTCTATGCTATGAAAAACCAGGAAAAACACAAATGAATATATTTGCGCTATCAACAGGAAAAGGGCCATCTGGTATAGCTATACTTAGATTGTCAGGGAAAAATAGTCTTCAAATTTCAAAATTAATAACAAAGAAAAATGATATTAAATCTAAAGAAGTAAATATTTGTAAATTTTATGATCCTTCAAATGGTAAAATAATTGATGAAGGATTGCTTTTATGGTCACCTGGTCCAAACAGTTATACAGGAGAGGATTTAGCAGAATTTCATACTCATGGGAGCAATGCTGTTGTTAGTTGTTTTTTAAGGGTTCTTGGAGAACAAGAAAATTGTAGACTCGCTGAACCAGGAGAATTTACTAAGATTGCATTTCAGAATAATAAAATGGATTTAATAGAGGCTGAAAGCATTGGAGATCTCATACATGCTGAAACAGAGCTTCAAAGACAACAAGCCATCAAATTAATCCAAGGCAATGCTTCAAACCACTATAATTCTTTAAGAGAAAAACTAGTTAAATCTCTGTCTTATATTGAAGCAAAAATAGACTTCGCAGAGGATGATCTCCCAGAGAATGTTCTGAGAGAGGTGCAAGTTTCCATAAAACAGGTACATAAAGATATCAAACAAATATTAGAAGATCAAAAAATTGGAGAGAAAATTAGAGATGGATTTAGAATATCTATAGTCGGAGAGGTAAATGCAGGAAAATCTTCTCTATTAAATCTCCTTTCAAAAAGAGAAGCTGCAATTGTATCCGAACAAGAAGGTACCACACGAGATGTAATAGAAACCTATCTTAACATTGATGGATACCCCGTGATTTTGGCAGACACCGCAGGTATAAGAAAGGTTAAAAATAAGGTGGAAAAAGAGGGAATAAAAAGAGCTATTAAAAAAGCTAAAGATGCCGATCTAATCTTAATAATGGTAGATGCATCTAAAAAAACAATTAATAAAGATCTAAAAAAATTAATTAATGAAGACTGTATACTAGTTTTTAATAAGTCAGATTTGAGTAGAAAAACTCCAAAAAATGAATTTAAGAAAAATGATCAAATTTTAATATCAATAAAAAACAATAAGAATATCGATAGTCTTATAAAGACAATAAAAGGGAAATTAAGTAAAAAATTTATAAAAGCAAGCAATATTCTGGTTACAAGAGAAAGGCATCGAACCAAACTTAACGCTGCACTAAAAGAAATAGAAAAATTTTTAAAAAAAGATCAAAAAAAAGAGATCGAAACAGCTGCAGAAGACCTTAGGCTAGCCACAAGACATCTTGGGGGTATAGTAGGCAAGGTTGATGTAGAAGAAATACTAGGTTCTATATTCCAGGACTTTTGCATTGGTAAATAGCACTTCTTTGAGCTTGTAAAATCATATTTCATCGATACATTCATCCTATGAGCAATAAAATGACCTTTGATGTGGCCGTAATAGGCGGCGGACACGCTGGATGTGAGGCTGCAGCTGCATCGGCCAGAATGGGCGTAAATACTGCTCTTTTTACACATAAAATAAAGACTATAGGTGAAATGTCATGCAATCCAGCTATTGGGGGACTGGGAAAAGGTCACTTGGTTCGAGAAATTGATGCCTTGGATGGAGTTATGGGTAACGTAGCTGATAAATCCGGAATTCAGTTTAGATTATTGAACAGAAGTAGAGGTCCAGCGGTCAGAGGACCACGAACTCAGTCAGATAGAAAGCTTTACAAGAAATATATGCAGGAGTTGTTGTTAAACTATCCAAATTTAGAGGTGATAGCTGACCCTGTCGTAAAATTTATATTCGAGAAAGATAAAATTAAAGGTTTCATTTGTCAAAGTGGAAAAGAGGTAGTATGTAGCCAGCTAATTCTTACCACAGGGACTTTTCTAAATGGTTTGATACATATAGGGGCAAAGCAGATACCAGCTGGCAGGTATGATGAAAAACCTTCGACAGGATTAAGCGAACAATTAAAGAAATTTAATATCAAAATTGGAAGACTCAAAACAGGTACGCCTCCACGGTTAGATGGAAGAACTATTAATTATGATAATCTGGAAATGCAACCAGCCGATAAGGAACCATACTTTTTTTCATTTCTAACAAAGAGGGCCTTTAATAAGCAGATCAGTTGTGGTGTGACATATACTAATGACTCAGTACATAAAATTATAAGTGACAACATTGCTAAAAGCGCAATGTACTCTGGTAACATTAAAGGAGTAGGTCCAAGATACTGCCCATCTATTGAAGATAAAATTGTTAAATTTAAAGAAAAACAAAAGCATCAAATTTTTTTGGAACCCGAAGGTTTAGATGATCACACGGTTTACCCGAATGGTATTTCCACCTCTTTACCCGAGGACGTTCAGACTGAAATATTAAGTAAAATTAAGGGCCTAGAAGAGGTTAAAATGATAAGGGCTGGGTATGCTATAGAGTACGATTATGTTGATCCAAGGGAGCTAAAAGCGAGTCTAGAAGCCAAAAAAATAAGGTCACTTTTCTTGGCGGGTCAAATTAATGGGACAACAGGTTATGAAGAAGCTGCGGCACAAGGATTGCTAGCTGGGATTAATGCTGCTTTAAAAATAAAAAAAGGAGGAGAGTTTATTTTAGATAGATCAAGCTCATATATCGGAGTCATGATCGATGATCTCATTAAGAAGGGTGTTTCCGAACCTTACAGAATGTTTACATCTCGAGCTGAATATCGATTATCATTGAGAGCAGATAATGCAGATCAAAGGCTTACGCCTTTGGGTATAAAAATGAATTTGGTGAAAGATAATAGAAAAAAATTATTTAATGAAAAAAATAAAAAAATAAATAACCTAGAAATGTCTTTATCTAAAAAATCTATGACACCAAACGCTGCTGCCAAACACTCAATCAAGATTGCGATGGATGGAGTTAGAAGATCTGGATTAGAAATCTTGGGTATGAAAAATGTTATGTTAAAGCATCTAAGAAGTGTTTGGGCTGATATACCCCATTATGGACGCTCTATTGATGAACAGGTTGAAATAAACGCTCATTATTCTGGCTATTTACCAAAACAAGAAAGCGATATTAAAACTTTCAAAAAAGACGAAGG
>MDTE01094458.1_pt1 | contig 12798 bp, 12 predicted proteins | sample 811231 | NCBI WGS metagenome assembly MDTE01 (sample SAMN05326651, study PRJNA326480) | marine metagenome | isolation source: seawater | place: Indian Ocean: Red Sea | collected 2010
CAAGTACATCATCCCCTTTCATTCCATTTTTTAGAACCCTATCTCCAAATGCCTTCATCTGATCTGAGATATAGATAGGATTCCTTAATTTCTTGGTACCTTCAATTATCACACCAAGCAGTGGTATCGCACCCATAGGAATTAAACCAAAAATGTATGGAAAAATTTTCCACCAGTTCATATCCCATGAACCCCAAGGCAATAGTGTCCACGTATTCGGCAAACAGTATAGCCATAATGCAGCCCAAATTGATGCAAAAGGAATACCCCCCAAAATCAACCATCCAGTTTCATTTTTCCATTGTACAGTTACTTCTTTACCTCGCCAATTTAATGTTAGATATGCTAATCCAAGAGGTGTTAGTGCGATTGAGGTTAGTAAGATGGCTAATAGAGACCACCATTCAGACCCAGGTGTCCCGTTGATAGATTCTGACCAAAACCATGGCAATTCCCAAACATACCAAGCGAACGCTAACCACCCTAGACCAAATGGACTTAGCCAGCCAATGATCTTGTCATCAACTCTAGTTCTATCATCTGAAATATGGTTAGTTGCTGATGAAAAGAAATCCATGTATCTTCCAAAACTTTCAGGGATAAAGTGATTTGCATAATACAATCAATCATCAAATACTTCAACTTCAGCCCATTTTTTCACAAACTCAGTAAATTTTGATGTAAATCTTGTAGCTCTTACGGTGTGATTGTCAACCCAGTGATAATTACCCCCTCGAGGTTTGTTGTATAGGACTCCGTGATATCGAAATCCATGTTTATCAAGCCATCTCTCTGTAACATCTGCATGTTCGTCAGTTCGACTTGTGAAGAAGGTCACGATATGTCCATCATCATACCAGCCATTGATGACCTCAACAACGCCATCAAACAATTCAGCATCTTCCATTCTTTCAGGCTGTTCATTTGGTACATCTTCGCAAATAGTTCCATCGATATCTATCAGGAAATTTTTGCATTCATCAGGCAGGCTAGGGCTCATTGCTAGCCCTCGTCCATCAACTTGGTCGACTAGGTCTGTCATGGCCGTGCCGCACCGCGGTCACTTCATGAAGTAGCCGTTTTCATATCCTCTAGAAAACGTCTTTCACCAGGAGCAATTAGCATTACCCAAATTATTCCTGTAAGAACTTGGCCGACAGCAAAAATCTGTACTAATTCACGGAGTCCTATTGTTGAATATTCCAAAATACTACTGGCTAATAATGTGGATAAACCATTGACCGTTGTTAGGAGAAGGAAGTCTGTGGAAAACATTCTACCTCGCCATTCATCCTTGCTTCTTTCTTGTAGAAGAACTGTAGAAATTACCCAATTAGCGCCGCTTGCAGCATGTGAGAATATTACGGCAATAGCAACCCACCAACCCCAGCTTAGCCAACCAATTGCAATATATCCAGCACCACATATGGATACTAACCAACCTAGGATTAGTGGCCATTTTGTTCTATTTGTTAGCCCGTATCTAGCAATGATTGGACCAAGTCCAGTACCAATCCCCCGGGCAGCAAACATCAATCCTATTCCAGTAGCAACTTCACCAAAACCAATTTCAGTACCTAGGAGTACAAGCATGTAGACTAGTCCCCCACCGAAAATTCCCCACAACGCCTTTGCAGTAATGATTCGATAAATTCGAGGTGTTGTTCTTATGATTCTGAATCCCTCCCATACTTGAGACAGGCTTGTCGCAATGAACGAACCATCATCCTCTAACTTCTTTTGTGGAATTTCAATTGTCAATATCATTATGCCAGCAATAATAAAGGCAATTGCGTTGACAATAAAGGCGACATCAACCCCATACTGCGCAACGACAATACCCCCTATTGCTGAGCCAAGTGCTAGAGAGGCTGACCAGGTTGCAGAATTCATTGCATTTGCAGTCAGTAGTTCATTGTCCTCTGTGATATTAGGCATTGCTGCATTTTCTGCAGGCACATATACCGAATGGAATAACATCAATAATGCCGATAGGAAATAAATTAGCCAAACGTCATTTTTGTCATTAACCAACAAAAAGCAGGAAACCGTAACAGCAGCTCCAAAATTAGCTACAACCATCAACCATTTCCTACTGAAACGGTCGGCTAACATTCCAGTGAATACTTGAGGGAATGCTAGTGAAAACATTCGAATCATGAACAGTAATCCAATAGCAAGTTCAGAACCTGTTAACTCATCTAGAAGCACGAAAAGAGCTACTGTATTGAACCACTCCCCAAGCATTGAAATGGAATTACCAACCCAATATCTTCGGAATTTAGGATTCACGCGCAGGAGTTCGATAAAGCCGACTTCACGTTCCTCCATGACAATCGCTAACGGACCATCTCTATCATTCTGTGGATGATTATAGTGCCAACCCTCATGAACAGCCTCGTCCGCCGATGGTAAATGGCAAGCGATAACCTAGTCTGGATTGACTGCGAATTTACAGGACTTGACCCCGACGAAAATCGCATCATAGAGATTGCAACAATTATTACTGATTCAGAGTTAAACATCATAGCAGAAGGGCCCAGTATAGAGATTAATCAACCGGATGAATTACTTGATTCAATGGATGAGTGGAATACTACCCACCACACTCAAAGTGGCTTGATAGAGAAAGTAAGGACAAGTGAAGTGGATGATAAGGAAGCCGAGAGAATCACGCTGGAATTTGTTAGACTACACACGGAACCAGGCCAATCTCCCCTTTGTGGTAACACAATATCACAAGATCGCAGGTTTCTTCGTCGCTATATGCCAGAATTACACGACCATTTTCACTATCGTAGTATTGATGTTTCAACAATCAAGGAGTTGGCTAAGCGTTGGAATCCCGATCTTCCCCCTATGGTAAAGACAGGTGGTCATAGGGCGCTAGATGATATCAGAGAATCAGTGTCTGAGTTGCAATATTACCGAAAACACATATTTCAGTAGTATCAAAAACACCATTAAAGGGTTCCTCTCTTTGAGAATTATGAGAAGGTATTGGATACTGGTAGTTTTATGTTTGGTTACATCATTGATGTCCACAGCATCGGCAGATAGAAGCGATGCTATGGAATATGAGGCAATCCTTGAGGAAACTAGTTTTGAGAGCGTAGATCTTTGGACTGAAGTGGGGACTCCTGTTGAGGTGTGGGTGGAAGGTATAGGAAACGATACATCATCACACCCAATTGATGTTTACATCACTACATGGGATGCCTATCTAATGAACCATGTTTGCGAAGAAATCAACTGGAACGAAGATAACTCTTTCCAGCCATTATATCATAAAGAGGAACTGAGTCCAAACGAGTTACCGTTCCACTTTTCATGGACTCCAGAAATTGAAGATGATTATGTGTTATTTTTCGATAATTGTGACAATAATCGTGATTCCGACTATTATGTAGATCAATCTCAAATTATTATAAAATACGCAGTAGATGACCAAACCGATGAAGTTGCAGAAGGATTTCTAGCGGTCTTGGGAGGATCAATGTTGCTCTGTTGCGGGGGTCCTGTTTGTTTGCTAATTGTGATAATAGTGGCCGTTGTTATGCTGACAAGAAAGAAGCCCCCACAGAATGCCATGGGTTACCAAGCCCCTGGTATGATGCCTGTACAACAAGGCATGCCAGCGCCTCAACAAGCATATCAGGCACCGGCACCGGCACCGACACCGGCCCCTGCTCCGGCCCCAACTCAACAATACGCTCCACCTGCTGGGGGAGTAATACCTCCACTAGGCGGGCAACCCCCTCAGGGTGGACAAGGTGGTTTCTAGTCCCATCAGTTGTTGATTTCGAAAGGCCAACCGTAAGGTAGGTTATCATCATCTACGAATATCACATTAATCCCAGCACCTGATTTGTGGAATGAAATTAGTTCCAAACCATGAATTCGATGTCCTGTAGGGGCAATACCTAACACTGGTCTTTCAGAACGATTTTTCCATCTGCCCCAACCACGTTTTTCTTTTACAGGAGCGACATTCTCGGGTTGTAGTTGTCTCCTCAATCCTTCAGCATCTTCGTACCAAGGTAGTGGTCCAGATGGTGAAAACTGAACTCCAAGAATCATATCCACTCCTAGGGTGTATTGCGCCGCTTCGGCGTCTTGTTTTGAAGGAATAGCAACGGCATTTGGATGGGTGTGAAGCCAATGAATGAAACGCCCCCCTCTAGGCCCCCTACTTTCTGTGAATATTCCATCTGTCCATTCTTCTGGAACATGGTGCACAGAAAATGAATCTCCTCGATTAACTATTGTTGCATCTCCAAGAACATAACCCTCACCAGCAAACTTTCCAGCCTCATGTTCATGACCTTGGAATGCATGATCTACTTCAGGTAAATGGGGTCGTTTATTGTCTGCATCAAGTCCAATTAATATCTCATCTGGAAGAGATTCAAGAGTCCAATGAATAATTTGTTCTAATGTCGCCCCAGGGATTTGAATTATACCCCGATACCCATCTTTATTCACTAGTGAATCGGCATTGTATGCCGACATCGCGTCTAACAACCAAGCATCAACCACATTTACTCTCTGGGGCGAATCCCTTAACAGGCTTGGCCTTACATCACCATCAAAGGTGATGTCAATGGCACGCAAGAAGAAAGGTCTCGGCGGATTTTTGGGAAGCCTTGCAGGCACTCCTTATGATCGATTGAGTAGGCACATTGAGAAGACCGAAGAAGGGACTGAAATCGATGAGCTAGGAAGGGAGTTGAACAAAATTGCCAAGATTGTTCGTCGTGAATACGAACAAGAGAACATAGATGAAGAGGAACATGACCTTTTGATAGAAGCGATCGAAGAAGTTCACCCTGATGGTCGAAGCTTCTCTAAGTTACAATCGGATTCAGAAGAAGAATATGATGCGGATAACATGCCTGATGCACCTGAACCAGAATTAGGAGGCCCAGTAAATCTTGATGAATTAATGCGCTCTAGAAGCGATTCATTCCAAGGTTCATGGGGTTCTAATGAATACGATGACTACAAGAGACAAATGGCTGAAGAATTTTACAAAGATAGTGATGAAGCAGTTGCTTCTGGAGATCACGATCAAATGCAATCTCAAGACCCTGTAGCCGGGCGTGTCTTTCATGATGTTGAAGATACTGCTGACGAGGTCAAGAAAAATATACTGCGAGAACAGGGCGAAGATGTTGATGAAGTAGAAGGATCTGATGATGAAGATTACTATGTCGATGATGAAAACGTTGAATGGTGGCGTGATGATGATGGCCAGTGGTGGTACCGCACACCTGGAAATGATGACTGGTATCCTAGCGATTAGTTTTCGCCCCAAATTTCTAGGTTCGCAATGTTAAATTTGGTAATTGCGAAGTCAGCCCCAGCATCTAGCATGGCTTGGTTGGCAAATCCTGCCGAACTAATTCCAATAATGGTTTGAGGGCGAATTAATTCGCCTTTTTCAACACCTAGAATGATTTCTCTAAGAACATCAAGTCCTTTCATCGGGGGCATGAAATGGTCAAGTAGCAATATATCCGGTTTGAATTCTTTAATCATTTCAATAGCATCTTTAGAATCCCATTTTTGCTCAATAGTTAATCGATTAGTGTCAACATTTCCAGAACTTAACAATGATTCAATATCGTAGGAATCTTCGAATGCTAGAACTCGCATTATAATGTTCCACCGGCCAATCCCCAGTAATCTATTATTTGTTCACTATCATCCAAACCTCCTTTGTGAAGGCTTGTAATTTCACCGTTTGAATTGACGAAAACTACTGTAGGTCTCGAGGTAATCTTAATTTCCTCAGCAACATCTATTCCTTTAACAAACGGAAAATCAAGTGTCTGACCAATATCATCATCCTCGTCATCGTGAGCATCAGCTCTTTTATGCCAATCTTCTAGCGAAATTCCTTGAGGATTTTCTGCTGGATCTGTACTCATTACAATAATTGGTGGGCCATTTAATGTGGTGTTAATGGTGTGCATTGTAGAGTGGCAAGGGGCGTCACACCATTCTGCAGAGAATATCACTACGTAAGGTTCCCCATCAAACTTTTCGTTGGAATAATTTTGACCATCGTCAGCAACTGAGTTGAATTGTGGGAATGATTCGAAACTAGAATCAGCATTATCCGAGTTAAATATACATCCAGAAAATAGAATCGAAAAAGAAACTAGAAGAGCCAAATATCGATTGCCAATTAATGTCATTCTGTCATAGTGGGCGGGGCGCACCTTATTCGATGTTTCTGAATAAAATGAGTTAAGATTTGATAAACAAATATCATTTGGGGTGATTTGATGAACAGAATCAAGCGGCTAGTTTCATTTCTATTTATCTTGATGCTAATGGTGGTAATTATACAGCAAGAAAATGAGGTTTCTGAATTGCAGCTTGCTGTATTTTTTGCTGATTCAGACGGGGATGGACATGATGATGAAGCCGATGATTATCCAGATAATCCAGATGCTTGGTCTGATTCGGATGGCGATGGTTTTTCAGATCAACCCGGCCTAAATATTTCTGATGATTGTCCTAATACAAATGGAACATCTTACCGTCATATGAAGGGCTGCATAGATACAGATGGCGATGGAAAACCAGATATTTTGGATGATGATATAGATAACGATGGAATATCTAATGATTTGGAGTTGGCAGCATCAACAGCAACCCAACAATTCGATATTTTTGATCCAAATTCAGTCCCTCCAGACAATGATTGGGATACAATCCCAGATGTGCTTGATGAAGATGATGATAACGATGGCTGGTCTGATCAAATTGAGTTAGAAAGAGGGAGTAATACGACTGATGAAGGCAGCACCCCATTTACGATGTACGGTGGCAATACTGGTTGGTTTTTTGTTTCTGGTGAAGGCTTTGTCACAGAATACAATGATTATGGTACCGAATTTTCTCTTTCTTGGTTACTCACAGCCCTATCTTCGGAATTAATCATCCCTATTGCATTGATTCCAATATATCTTGGAATATGGTATTACAGGCATAGAACATTTGAGAGATTCGATAAGGAATTAACCGAAATCACAAACATTAACGATTTGAGGAGATTTGAGAAAACAGTAAATGAAGCCATGAGGAGAAGAAAGTTGCAGGCTCACCATGGTGTAATATTGAGAAATACAATTGAGACAAAAGAAGATGAAATTGACGTATCTTGGTTTTCCAAGTATTCTAAAGACTCAGAAGAATGATTACTCTTCTTCATCCATCACCGGAGTACAAGTTGAGATTCCGAAGAGAGAGTATGTCGGACAAGTTCCTGTTAAACCAGTTCCTAATAGCCAAATGGCCATAGCAAGTGCAAATAATTCGACATAACGTTCAATCCCCCCCAAAAATCCAGTCAGTTCTGCAAATGCAATACCACCACCTGCCAAAGCTCTAGCAATTCTATCGAATGAACCCACGTTGTTTGCCATTTATTCACCACTCTCCATATTCAATTGAGGAACAATAAACCAGTTATGATGTCCGTTGGGCCTAGAAATTAAAGGCAGTCCCAACACACTGCTCTCGTCTAGAGAAACCCCAATTCCTGTTGCAGCACACGGGGAAGGCAAGTAATCCTCTCCAGACTCTGTTAATTCGACTCTAATGGAATGTCCAGCTGGCAAATAAACATCCAGTGGATTAAATTCCATCAACATAACATAAGTTTGTCCAGGTAGAACGGCCTTGGCTTCGTATCCTCCATCTCTATATCGTAAATCCATAGTTGCATGTCCGAGCCTCAAACCGGTCTCATCATCATACATTGTGGCGAATACTTGTCCTCCATTGCAAGGAATGAGAGGAGTTTGAACTGAGAGATGCAGGGTAGGTAATCCAGAAATAACCACATCGTCTTCAAAACTAGGTAAAATGAAAGAAGCATCTGCGTTGGCCGAAACCCAACCTCCTGTAGAATCAGCATTTTCTAGGGTAATTAAATCCCAAATTGTATCTTCAGCAGGCCATTTTTCTTCCTCATGCCAATGGCCATTATTTGTTTGAACTTGTGCAATTGCCGCAGGTTCTTCCCCTATATCTTTGAGATAGTAATTGAACCAGTTGTACAATTCGATAGCCCAGTCCATACGACTCATATTGGGAAATGCTTCAGACCCGTATCCACTTTCTAAATCGTCATGTCTATCAGGTTGATCAGGATAATTATGTGCCCATTGTCCGACAATAGCACGTGTGTGAATTCCAGCGTCATTTAGCATATTGAATGTTGGAAATGCGTGATATGGATCTACATTCCAATCTTGGAATCCCCAAACGAGATAAACACTACCTTGATAATTGTCAAGAACATCTTGTAGGTGGTAGCGCTCATCCCAATAATCGTTCCATTCATCTCCACCTAATCCAGCACCAGCCCAAGTAGTAAAAGGTGAAACAGGTCCAATAATATCATCACTACACATACGCATATCATCTTCGGTAGCATCTGCAGTTGCGCCTTCGTACAACACATCGTAAAGCATGGCGCGTGCCTCACTACTTCCGTTGCGATAGAACATTTGTTGAACCCCTATTGAGCCTGAAATTGGAACAATTGTCTTGAGGTGCTCAGATGGGTTTTGCGCTGCTTCCCAATTTGTGGTTCCAGCATATGATTTGCCCATTAATCCAACGTTTCCGTTACTCCATTCTTGTTCTCCCAGCCAATGGACCGCTGCTTGAATTCCAATTTGTTCTCCGAGCCCTTTCACATCTTGGCAATGGGTTGATTTTCCTGTACCAAAAGTGGATATTTGTGCTAGAGCGTAACCATATGGGACAAACTGATCTAAAACCCAAGCACCAACACCACCATCTGGTACAGTATTTGGGTTTGAGTCGTCACCAGCACCAGGCAAACCATTGCCACCAAAATCGTAGTATGGATGAACAGTGGCAATGACTGGCACCTTAGTTCCATTTGGTACGTTAGGCATCCACAATGCCACGTGCATCAAGGCTGGTTCTGGATATCCTGCATCTTGTTCGGAAGCAGGCAGATCAACTTCAACAAAATATTCTGTTGGTCCAGTCCAATTGTATGGCCCCGGTTCAGGAAGTACAGACCTCTCTCCACTTACGTTTAGTCCCATGGTGTGTCGCTGTTCCAAAGGAACTTCCCACCATTCCCATTGTCCTTGGGGGCCATATCCTCCTCTATATGTGGAGATGGTTCCCCAAAAAGATGCTAAAATCATGAAAATTACGATTACAATTGCAGTTGCACCGATTGCCATATTCAATTGCATCTTTTCTTGAGATGCAGAATCTTCAAGGCCACTATTTTCAGCAACCAACTCGGCCTCAAGTGGCTCGCTCATACACGTCCCACAACAGTCTACAACATGAGGATGACGGATTATGGAGCATTGGTGGATTTTATCATCTAATATGTATATCTAGGACACAATGTCTTATGTGTGGGGAATACCATTTTACCTTAACTAAATGGACCAATTCTAACTTCCTGCTTTCCATTATTGAAAGTTGTTTTACAATAGAATCCGCCCATTCTTTTTCATTCCCCCCTGGAGCATTCCCGTGCAAGTGCAACCACCCCCCCTCGGGTTTTAGTGCTGCTAATGCAAGAGCCCAACCATTTTCTGATGAAGGAAGTAATCCAAGCATAACGCGGTCACATGAACCAAGCACTTCAGCAGCAGACCCACTATCAACAACAGCGAGTCGGTTGTCTCCAGCATGAACCGTACAGCGTTCAGCTACATTGTTCGCCTTAAGATTGTACTTTAGCGCATGAATAGCATCCTCTGACCATTCGCATGCGTGTACATGTTTAGCACCCCCACGAACTAAGAGAGGTAGTGTATAGTATCCGATTCCTGCATAGAGATCAAGGATAGTTTCTCCACTGCAATCAAAATCGCCGATTCTACCTCTTTCAGGTAAATTACCTGCAGAAAACATAGATTTAGTAACATCAAATGAATAATTTATTCCATGTTCTCGATGTGTCACCCAACTAGATTCTCCTAACAATAGTTTGGTATTTGGCCTTCTTTCAGGACCAGAAATCTCTCCTTTAATTGCCAATCTTTGACCACCTAGGGATTTAGCAACTATAGTCCAAAGTTCGGGCCCAAAATAATCTATCCATTCTTCGAAAGAATTCGTGGGGAGGACAATCAAGTCACCATGTTTTTCCCACTTTTTTGGTAGAGAATTCAATAAAGACAAATCTCCACTATTTTTTTCCAGATAATTTTCAAGATTTTTCTCCAAACGCAGACTGGGAGCATGAGATTGATCTTTTTCAGTCACGACAGGCCCCTCCTTGTTACACTCGTGTTAGGGGAACCAAATTAAATGAACAGAGAGCAACTATGGATTTAGTGAGGGGGGTTAGATGTCTGCACATGTTGAGTACAAATCGCGCACTAAGATAGTGTTGGTGTTAATGATAGTCCCTTTACTGAGTTCAATTCCCGCTTTAGCGGAACCCCCTCCAGGGACTCCAGAGGTAACCAATACTTTCTGCTCAACATGGAATAATGGTACAGGTATTTGTGACGATTATAATTTCGCCCATGACTTGACTGCAGCGGACGAATGGGTTCGTTCTCAATACACCTTTGAGATGCATAATACAAGCGCAATTACAATGACTTTAGAATGGGAAATGCATGAATTCAACCGTTCAGTAATTGGTCTAGAATCCATGGATTTAGGAGGCTCATTTGATTCTAATAGTGGAGCACCTGTAGATTATATTCGAAATTATTTAGGATATACAACGCCCCAAGGAATAGAAGTACGACAAATGATTCTGAATGAATTTTCTTCTGCGGTTGAAGAATTGGTTTCCAATACATACAATGCCACTGCAGAGGTGGAAAGTACAATCGCAAATCAAGTAAACATAGAGGGGCAGAATATCGAATGTAGCGACGATATGAATTCAGATTCAATTGATGAAGTATGGGGGCTTTCCAACAATGCATTCCAACCCCCTCTTTGTCTTCGTTCGGTAGCACAAATCGAAATTGATTCAGGTTTGCTAGATTTTTCATCAACTACGCTAGATGTTGAGAGGGCTTTCCAAGGGCTCCTAACAATGGGTGCTGAGGTGACTTCCGATTTCACCTTGGTTTCTAGAGCTGGACACCGCTCAACCTTTGAGTTAATTCCGCCAAGTTATGCAACTTTTTCAGAAATTGGAAACAATGGTACATTGACGCCCCATCAACAGGGTTCAATACAGTATAACACTGCATCTTGGCTGACAGATGGATTTGATTTACAGGGGGGCGACTCTGTCTTTTCTGATGCTTCAATAACCAGTATATTCCGTAATTCCTCAACCCGTTCCGTAACCCTAGATCCATCCAACGATCATGGGGTTTCCATATACATGAATGTAGATTTACGTGACGAGGTTAACAGCATTTTGGATGCAGAAATGGATGTACATTACCTGCCTCAATCAGTTCTTGCAGATTGGGGATTTTCGTTGGGAGATAATATTGAGATTCCATGGATTACCAGTGACGGAATTCGTATGGCACATGAGTACGGTTTGCTCGACCTTGATGAATTCTCAAACATGATTCCGATTGAAGATGTAGAATCTGCAATTTTAGATGTGACTGAGATTGAAATTGCAATGAATGATGTTCATTGGAAGGAACCGGATTCATCGGGGGGGCTAAATTTTACGCATGTCCCAACCCAAACTTGTTCTGAACTTGTAGTAGTTACACATTGCTTGACCGGCGCGAATGCAATGAACGGTACATTCCCAGTAACTTTGACAGCATCCAGTCAACCATTTGCTGCCTCCCCCCTTGAAATACTGTCAGATTTGATTTCTGAACAACCAGGTTTTGAAAATTTCTCAGGTATTTCTGAAGAAGATGTTGCTGCAATGCTGTCAATTCTAGTCTTTGAGAGAGATATTGATACCACATTTATTGTTGATAATTTGCCAGACTGGCTTCCCCCTACTGAGGTTGAAATTAACATTCTATTACCTGATTGGATTGCTTCCAATATTGGTGATTCTAGAACAATAACACTTCGAGTCTCGACACAAGGTGACGAGGAACAAACTATTGCAATCACAGGACCAAATCCGTATCATAGTCGTTGGGATGATATAATTTGTAGTGGTGGTGGGGTTTGCACAGAATCGAGTTTAGATTTGGTTTGTACAAGTACTCAAAGAACTTGCATCAATATACATGCTCAACTTGATTTGCCCGAATTCAAGATTCATGAATGGTCTCAAGAGATTGAACTTACTGTAGAGGGAGAAGTTTCTGTAGAACTTTACAGGGTAGGGGTGCCTGCAGTATTATTGGAGGATACAGGGTTATCAATTGAGGCAATTCCTTCAGATATAATACGACATGTGATTTCATATGGAGATGAACAGGAAGGTGGCTTGAATGGGCTCTTTGGAAAAACTATTGATGTTCCACTTGGCGATAACGACCATCAATTGGAATTGTCAAATAATGGCCTTCAGGAGTTCGCGGATTCTCTTGCTGATATGTTGAATGATGAAGTTTCAGATGTAGAACAGTCAGATGAAATGATGACAGTGGATCTCTCTGGTATTCATTTCTCAGCATCAATTGATAGAATGCTGAGGCCTTACGATGGTATCATAGATGATGATAACCCTCTAATTTTCACTTTGAAATTAGATAGGACTGTAGTATCTGCAAGATATCATGATGGGGGAATTAATGTTGAGACAGAACGAGGAGTGGGTGCAATTACCCCCCTCTTCAGTAATCTATTTTCAGTTTTTGATTTTAGAGCGGCTAG
>MDTE01076435.1_pt1 | contig 12797 bp, 14 predicted proteins | sample 811231 | NCBI WGS metagenome assembly MDTE01 (sample SAMN05326651, study PRJNA326480) | marine metagenome | isolation source: seawater | place: Indian Ocean: Red Sea | collected 2010
AATGCTAGCATTTCCATTAGAAAGCGATTTTTCAAGACAATTATATCAACTGTTTAATTAACCTTAATTTTTGACAAAATTAAGGATTAAAATATAAGTAAAGTAATGAGTAATTCAATCAAGATTTCACCATCGATTTTATCAGCTGATTTTAGTAAGTTAGGCAGTGAGGTTATATCCCTAGAAAAAGCTGGTGCTGACTATATTCATATTGATGTAATGGATGGGCATTTTGTTCCTAATTTAACCATCGGACCAGAAGTTATTAAAAAACTTCGACCACTTACAAAGAAAACATTTGATGTCCATTTAATGATTTCACCAGTTGATAATTTTATAAAAGATTTTGCTGAAGCTGGTGCGGATATAATTACTTTTCATCCCGAAGCAACTGAGAATACATCAAAAACAATAGAACTTATAAAAAAACAAAATAAAAAAGTTGGAATATCACTAAAACCTAAATCTAAGATAGATCTAGTTGAAAAGTATTTAAAAGATATAGACCTAGTTTTAATAATGAGTGTAGAGCCCGGTTTTGGTGGACAAAAGTTTATGCCAGAAGTTTTAGAAAAAACGAAATCTTTGAGAGAAATAATAGATAAATTAAAAGTTAATGTTGATATAGAGATAGATGGTGGAATAAATTTCGAAAATTGTACTTTGGCAAAAAAAGCTGGAGCAAACATCCTAGTATCCGGGTCAACAATATTTAAGGAAAATAAAGGCGATCTTAAAAAAAATATAGAAATCTTGAGAAGAAATTAATAGATGTTTGGCTTAAAAGGTGCCTATTTTTATTTGATAGCTTTACAGGTAACTTTTGTTAAATTTTTTAAAAAGATTTACTTTGCTACAAGTCACTATAATAATTCACTAAAATCTAAAATACCAATTCAGGTGTATTTTAATCCGAACCCTTTTTTGCTATCTATTATATCTCCCTATAAAAAAAATTCTTTCAAGGTAAGTGAATTAAATCCAAATGATTTCTGGAAAGAAAATAAAAATATTATTGATCAGCACAATTTTCTTTGGTTAAATTTAATTGACAGAAAAATAGATAGAAAAAATATTCAAAAAATTATCTATTTATGGATGCTCAAATATTCAAATTTTAAAAATAAAGTTTGGGAAAGTTCAATATTAAGTTCAAGAGTGATTAGCTGGATATTAAATATCGATACGATAATATCAAATGGATCTTTCGATTTTAAAAAAAATTTTTTTCAAAACATCATAGTTCAATGTAATCACCTTAAGAAAAATATTAGATTTGAAAAAAATCATGTTAAGAAAATTGAAGTTCTCACAGCGTTAATTTTATCAGGTATTGTTTTCAAAGAGTATGATGAAAATTATCAGATTGGAATCAAAGAACTTGAAAAATTTGTAAAATCTTATTTTGACAGCGATGGATTTCCACTATCTAGAAATCCGAACGATCTTATTTTTTTTACTAAATATTTTTTACTTTGTCATGAATGTATTAAAGACTCACAAAGATATCTACCTGAATTTTTGGAGGAGATAACTAAGAAAAATTTAACTTGCATTAAATTTATAAAGACACCAAATAACCAAGTCCCGTTTTTTAATGGAGGTTCTGAAAATAACTTATTTCAATTAGAAAGATACTTAGATGATGTTAAAATTAGTAAAAAGGAGAAAAAATTTATAATAGGCGGTATATTCCATGCTAAATCTAAACAGCAAGTCCTTTATTTTGATGTGGGTCCGCCGCCCAATAGAGATTTTTCAAAAAATTATCAATCTGGTCCCTTATCTTTTGAGTATTTTTTAGATGGAACAAAAATTATTACTAATAGCGGTTTTGGGAATAAAATTTCTTCAAAAGCAGAGTTGGTAAGCAGGTTAACTGCAAGTCAATCTACACTCACAATTAATGACACAAGCGTTACACAATTTGAAAGAAACAAACTTATTAATAGCATCTTCGGAAATTCGATTAAAAATACTTTTAAAATAGAAGGATTAAATATCCATGATGACAAAGATTTGAGCGGATGTTCAATTTTTCATAATGGATATCAAAAAAACTTCAGTTGCACTCATAAAAGAGAGCTTTATCTTGATAATAACAACACAAAATTAAAAGGAATTGACCATATACTTAAAAAGAGCGATGGAATTCCAGTCAGATATGTATTTAGGTTTCATTTAAACCCCTTACTATCCGCAGTTAAAACAATGAGTGGAAATAGTGCTCTAATACAATTATCTAAGAATAAATCTGTCATATTTTCAATTAAAGATGAAGAACTTGATATAGTAAAAGGTATATACTTAGGTGGTAAAAAAATTCTAGATAATACTTGTATAACTATTTCTGGTAATTTAGTTAATAAAGATAAATCTTTTTATTGGGAAATTAAAAAAAAAATTGATTAATGAAATTAAAGATAAAAAATGCATTAGTTTCTGTTTCAGATAAAGAAAACATTATATCGTTACTTAAAGTTTTCAAAAAATTTAATATTAAGATTATAAGTTCTGGCGGCACATATAAAATAATAAAAAAACTTGGCTATAAGTGTACTGAGATCTCCGAATATACGGGATTCAAAGAAATGCTAGATGGTAGAGTAAAAACTCTTCATCCTAAAATACATGCTGGGATTCTACATGACAGAAAAAATAAAACCCATACAATACAAATGTTTAGAAAAAAATTTCCACCTATAGATTTAATTGTAGTAAATTTTTACCCTTTTCAAAAAGTTGTAATTGAGTCCAGAAACAACAGAAATATAATTGAGAATATTGACATTGGTGGACCAACTTTAGTTAGATCAGCAGCTAAAAATTTTAAAAATGTCGCAATTGTTACAAATAAAAATGACTACAAAGATTTAATTAAAGAGTTAAATAAACACAAAGGTAAAACAACTTTAGAATTTAGAGAGTTTATGTCCTCGAAAGCATTTGGTCTCACTGCGTATTATGACTCTATGATAGCTAATTGGTTTAATAAAAAACTAAATATTGAGTTTCCAGAAAGAAAAACAATTTTTGGGAGAAAATTTAAAAGTCTGCGGTATGGAGAAAATCCTCATCAAAAAGGTTCAATTTACATTAATGATTACAATGATCAAGAGATCGGATTCAGACAATTAAGTGGCAAAGATCTTAGTTATAATAATTACAATGATATATTTTCCTCTCTGGATATTTTGGACTCATTTAAAAGGAAAAAAGCTACAGTTATTGTCAAGCACGCAAATCCCTGTGGAGTATCAGAAAATAAGAATACTTTAAAGTCTTTCAAGGAGGCGTTTGCTTGTGATCCAACAAGTGCCTTTGGTGGCGTAGTAGCATGTAATTTCAAGATTAATAAGAAAATTGCTTTTGAAATGTCAAAAATTTTTCTTGAAGTGATATTGGCTAATGGTTTTGATAAAGACTCTCTTAAAATTTTACAAAAAAGAAAAAATTTAAGATTAATTGATATTTCAAAATACAAGTTAAAAAATAAATCATCAATTAAAAATTTAAATGGTTCATTTCTGTTACAAGATAAAGATGAAATTACTTTAGATAAGAAAAAACTGAAATGTGTTACTAAATTAAAACCGAGTAAAAAAGAATTATCTGAAATTGAGTTCGCCTTTAACGTCTGTAAATTCGTAAAATCAAATGCAATAGTTTTGAGTAATGGGTTCTCAACAATAGGTATTGGTGCCGGGCAACCAAGTAGATTAGATAGTTGTAAAATAGCATTACAAAAAGCTAAAAAATTTCAACCAAATAAAATAAAAAATTCGATTGCAGCTTCAGACGCATTTTTCCCCTTTTCAGATGGTATTAAAGCATTGATTAATGCAGGTGTGAGTACGATTGTTCAACCAGGAGGATCAATAAGAGATCAAGAAATAATTAATGTTGCAAACAAAGCTAAAGTTAAAATGTTGTTTACTCATTTAAGACATTTTAATCATTAATTAAATTTTATCTATTTTTGCAGCTAAAATAAAATCACTTTCTGCCAAGCCTTTAATGGCATGAGTAAAAATTTTTATTCTACAATATCCCCAGCCAAAAGAAATATCTGGATGATGGTTTTCATTTTCAGCTAAATAACCAACATGATTTACGAAAGTTTGGCTTTCTTTAAAGTTTTTAAATTTAAATTCTTTTGTTAAATAAAAGCTCTTGTCTTCATTGCTTTTAACTTCCCATCCATCTATTTTTTTTAAATATTTATGAATTTCGCTTTTATCAAAAGGCGGAATATTCCCCTCGCAAGGGATACATTTTTTACTAGCTAAATCACACATATATTTGGAGCGGGCAAAGGGACTTGAACCCTCGACCTTCTCGTTGGCAACGAGACGCTCTACCACTGAGCTATGCCCGCATAGTTAATCAATTATATTACACGGCATACTAAACGGTCAACCTAAATTAAATAAAATGTCGCTATCGATAAAAGAAATTTTTTTATATAATAAGTTATGAAATCTTTGCCATCAATTATCCCGGTTTTCCCATTAAGCGGGGTGATTTATTTTCCTAAAACAAATCTTCCTCTTAACATTTTTGAGAAAAGGTATTTGGATTTAGTTAATGATACATACAATGGCGATAAGCTGATGGGAATGATTCAATCTCAAAAAAATAAAAATGATGTTTATAAAGTTGGTTGCTTAGGTAAAATTAGTGATTTTCAAAAAAATGAAGACGGTAGAATTTTAATTAATTTAGTCGGGATAACAAGATTCAAAATAATAGATGAGATAAAAAATAACAAGCTATATAGAGAATTCAAAGTTGATTATAAAAGTTTTGAATACGATTTGAAAAATCAATCTATTAACCAAAATACAGAAAATTTGATGGATAAAGCTAAAGTCTTTTTTAAAAGAAATGGATTATTACTAAACTGGAAAGAATTCGATAAGCTTGATAAAACTCAAAAAATTAACACACTATCGATGATATCCCCTGTAACCAATGAAGAAAAACAAAAACTTTTAGAGTCATTAACCGATGAAGATAAAATTAATACTTTGGAAAATATAATAAGTTTTTACTTACACGAAGTTAATTTTAATAACCAAACTGTTCAATAAAATACTAGTTGGCTGACTTATTCATTGAGTCAAAAAAATCAGAATTATTTTTTGTGTTCTTTAATTTTGAAATTAAAAACTCGATCCCGTCCATAGTGCCCATTGGACTGATAATTCTTCTTAATACATTCATTTTTGACAATTCATCTTTCGCAAAAAGCAGCTCTTCCCTTCTGGTTCCTGATCTTGTGATATCTAGCGCAGGATAGATTCTTTTATCAGCTACCTTTCTATCGAGAATTAACTCTGAATTTCCTGTGCCTTTAAACTCTTCAAAGATTACTTCGTCCATTCTACTTCCAGTATCAATTAATGCAGTTGAAATAATAGTTAGAGAGCCTCCTTCTTCAACATTTCTAGCTGCACCGAAAAATCTTTTTGGTCTTTGAAGTGCATTCGCATCAACCCCTCCAGTCAAAACTTTTCCCGAACTTGGAATAACTGCGTTATAGGCCCTTCCTAAACGTGTAATTGAGTCTAACAGTATTACAACATCTTTCTTATGTTCTACTAGTCTTTTTGCTTTTTCAATAACCATTTCAGCAACCGCAACGTGTCTTGAGGCTGGTTCATCAAATGTTGAAGCAACTACCTCCCCTTTTACAGATCTTTGCATGTCTGTTACTTCTTCAGGCCTTTCATCGATTAGGAGAACCATAAGATAACACTCCGGATGATTTGCAGTTATTGATTGAGCAATATTTTGAAGGATTATAGTTTTTCCAGCTCTTGGAGGAGAAACTATTAAAGACCTTTGACCTTTTCCAATAGGGCTTACAAGATCAATTAACCTGGCAGTGTTATCTGGTTTCTTTTCAACTTTTGTTGTCTCGACCTCCAGTTTTATTCTTTCGTTTGGATAAAGAGGAGTTAAATTATCGAAAGCAATTTTATTTTTGCCTTTATCAGCGTCATCAAAGTTTATCTTATTTACTTTTAATAATGCAAAATATCTCTCTGCATCTTTGGGACCTCTAATTTCTCCCTCGACAGAGTCTCCTGTTCTTAATCCAAATCTTCTTATTTGGCTTGGGCTGACATAAATATCATCCGGCCCTGGTAAATAATTGGATTCTATGGCTCTTAAAAAGCCAAATCCGTCCTGCAATACTTCTAATACACCTGTAGCTGTGATCTGCTCATTTTTTTCAGCAAGTTTCTTTAATATTGCAAATAAAATTTCTTGTTTTCTAAGTGTGCTCGGATTTTCAATTCCTAGTTTTTCAGCTTCGTTAATAAGTTCTGCAGGGTTTTTTTGCTTAAGTTCTTGTAAGTTCATGAGATAATTATTGTTTAAAGGAGTGTATGAAAAATATAGGTCTTTTTTAAAAAAATTCAACCCCTAATTATAAGGGTTTGAATATTACAACAAATATTACTACTATTAGTAAAATTGTAGGTATTTCATTGTAAAATCTGAAAAATTTTGAGGTTTTTTGATTATTGTCTTCTGCAAAATCGTTGAGATATTTGCCTAATGAAAAGTGGTAAAAAGTTAAAATTACAATAGCAGCTGTTTTAATCTGCATCCACAGCTCAAGAAAAATATAAAAACCGAGACTATGAATAAGTAAAAGCCCAAATAGCCATGAAAGCAACATAGCGGGCATCATGATATAATTATAAAGTTTTCTCTCCATGGTTTTGAAAACTGCTTTTTGTGAGTCGTGAAATGCCTCTGAGTGATAAACAAATATTCTTGGCAAATAAAGAAGACCAGCCATCCAAGATATAACTGCGATCAAGTGAAGTGCCTTTAACAATAAGTATAGATTCATTTTACAAATATTTATTTATCAATTTTTCAAACAATCTAATGTGGTCTGGATTATCATTAAGACATGGAATTATATCAAAATTTATTCCACCCTTCTCTAGAAAACTCTCTCTTGCTTGAATATTTATCTCTTCCAAAGTTTCTACACAATCAGATGCAAAGCCTGGACATATAACGAGTAAACTTTTTATTCCTTTACCTGGCAGGCTTTCAATAGTTTTATCGGTATAAGGGGTTAACCACTCTTGTGGCCCAAACCTTGACTGAAAAGTGGTTTGGATATCAACTTTATTAAACTTTTCTTTCATAAGTCTTGTGGTTTTGTGGCAATAACAATGATAGGGATCTCCCTTATCAAAATATGATTTTGGAATTCCATGATAAGAGGAAATTATAAGGTCAGGTTTCCAATTAATTTCTTTTATTTTTTTTTCAATGCTATAAACCAAAGCCTCGATATATAATGGCTCACTTTCATAATGAGGAATAATTTGAAGACTTGGTTGCCACCTCATCTTCATAAGTGATCTGTATACCTCGTCACAAACTGTCGCGGTAGTTGCTGCAGCATACTGAGGGTATAACGGAAGAATTATTATATTCTCACATCCTTCCATTTGTAATTGTTTGAGTCTAGATCTTATACTTGGGTTTCCATATCTCATTGCAAAGTCCACGATAATTTTCTCACTACTAATTCTCTCACCAAGTTTGGAGGCTTGTTTTTTTGTGAAATAAAGTAAAGGGGACTCATCAGTCTCTTTCATCCAAATTTTTTTATAAGCATGGGCTGTTTTGGAAGGGCGAAAAGTTAATATAAATAAATTTAATATAATTTGCCAGACCAAAGGATTAATTTCTATTACTCTTCTGTCCGAAAGAAACTCTTTTAAATATTTTCTTATATCCCACCACTTTGTTGAGTCTGGTGTTCCTAGATTTATTATTATAACACCAGTTTTTCCAAATTTTACTTGGGGGTGATTATTATCCATTAATAATTCCTGTAAAAGTTAACAAGCTTACCCACTTTATCAGGATCTGTTTCAGGAAGTAAACCGTGCCCTAAATTAAAAATATAGGGAATATCTTTAAAAATTTTAATATATTTCGTCGCTCCTTTGATCATCTCATCTTCGGAATCAAGTAATTTTTTAGGATTCATCCCTCCTTGGATAACTACATTTTTTAGTTTCTCCTTTGCCCACAAAGGATCAATATCATAATCTATATTGATACCATCAGATGCCACAAATTTATTAAAGTCTTCAAATTTTTTACCAATTCCTTTTGGAAAACAAATGCATGGTATATTTTCAGATTTACAAAAGTCGACTATTTTTTTATTTGGTATAAAACAATATTCTTTGATTTTACTGTCAGGCACCAAACCCGCCCACGAATCAAATATTTGAATAACATCGGCCCCATGATTAATTTGATTTTTAATATGTATACAGATAAATTTTATAAGTATTTCTGATATTTCATTAAATTTTGAAATAGTTGTTAATTTATTTATATCAATTTGATCTTTATTTTTTTTTAAATTCAAAATGTAAATTAATAAAGTCCATGGAGCACCAACAAAAGAAATTAAAGATTTGTTTTTTTTTAACTTTTTCCTTGTTAACTCAATTGCCTTATATACAGGATTTAATTTCTCTGAAAAATTTTTTTCTGTATTGTTGAGCAAATGTTCGTAATTGAATTTGTTTAACTTTGGTCCATGATCTTTAATGAAATTAACTTTTTGTCCTAGGGCATATGGAATCATTAAAATATCAGAGAAAATTATTGCAGAGTCCAAGTCAAACCTTTTTATAGGTTGAAGCGTAATTTCAGAACTCAAATCACTATCTAAGCATAATTTTATGAAATCTGTATTTCTTTCTCTTATCTTTCTAAATTCAGGAAGGTAACGCCCTGCTTGTCTCATAAACCAAATTGATTTACAATTTATTTTTTTCTTTAAAATTTCTTTCAGTTCACTCATATTAATTAAAAGATTTTCGAAAAGTTTAAATTATCATTAGGCCTTGTTTAATTCTAACATAACTTTTTATACATATTTTATACATTCTAAATTTAATAAACTTCCAAAAAAACCTTTAATTTGTTGACTTTATTAATCTTATAAACATTAGTAAAACAACATTATAAACATCTAATAAAATGTTTAAATATTGTTGATTAATGTTAGTTTTTTTACGCCTTTAAAAAAAAAAGTGAAAAAGAGACATTTGTCAATAAATTATAAACAAGTTTATGAACGAAAAATACAATGTATATCTTGTGTCTGATTCTACTGGGGAAACCTTAGATAGAATATTTCTATCGTTAAAATCTCAATTTGCGAATTTTGAATATAAAAAGAAAGAATTTGCTTTCGTAAGAACGGAGCAACAAATAGATAAAATTATTAAAGAGTGTATTAATTTAGAAAATTCTTTGATTCTTTATACTATTGTTGAAACAAAATTAGCAAAATATTTATCTAGTCAAAGTGAAAAAAATAACGTGCCTTGTTTTGGAATCTTAGGAAATTTAATATTGAGTTTTTCAAAACTTCTAAATCAAAAAGCAATTCATAAACCAAGTGCTCAACATGTTTTAGACGATGATTATTATAAAAGAATAGATGCAATTCAATTTACGATGGCTCATGATGATGGAAAAAAAATTGATGATGCAGTTAGTGCTGATGTTATTTTACTTGGAGTGAGCAGGACAAGTAAAACACCAACGTCAATTTATTTAGCTAACAGGGGATACAAAACTATCAACATACCTTTAGTTCTTGATCACAAGATACCAGACAGTTTAACATCTAATGAAAAAGCTTGTATAGTGGGACTCGTAGCAGAGCCTGAAAGGCTAGCAGATATTAGGAGAAATAGAGTGGCTATTATGAGAGATCACAAATTAAAAGAATACACAGATCTCGATTTTATAAAAAAAGAAATTAAAGATTCAAAAAATCTTTTTAAAAAAAATAATTGGCCAATTATAGATGTCACAAGAAAATCTGTTGAGGAGACGGCAGCGTCAATTTTGAAAATTATTGAGATAAAAAAAAATAAATGAAAATTATTTTAGCTTCAAAAAGCGGAGTTCGTAAAAAGATACTTGAAAATCACAAAATTAAATGTGAGGTTGTTGTATCAAATGTAGATGAAGATGAAGTTAAAGTCTCCTTAGAGGCAGAGGGGGCCAAACCTCTCTTAATCTCAAAGAACCTAGCAGAAATCAAATCAATAAAAGTAAGTAGCAAACATCCTGACAAACTGGTTCTTGGAGCTGACAGCGTGATATCCTTAAATGACGAGCTCATCAATAAACCTAAATCTAGAGAAGAAGCTCTGAAAATTCTTAAAAAACTAAATAATTCAAAACATTATTTAATAAGCTCGGTCTGTATTTCAAAGAACGGCGCTATGATATGGAATTACTCCGATACTTCGGAGCTAAAAATGAAAAACTTTTCTGAAAAAGAACTTTTTGCTTACTTAGAGAAAATAAATACAGAAACCTTGTTGGCTTATGGTGTATACCAAATAGAGGCCGAGGGATTAAAACTCTTTGAATATATTAAAGGTGACACAAACTCTATAATGGGTTTGCCAATCAAAGATATAATAAATTACATAAATCAGTATAAAAATAAAAATGATTAAAAAATTTGGAATAATAGGTAACCCAATAAAACATTCTTTATCCCCAACTTTGCATAACTATTGGTTCGAGAAATATAAAATAAATGCAGATTATTCGATAATAGATATGAAAGAGGAAAACCTCCATGAAATTGCAAAAAAAATAAAAGAAAAAACTTTAAGCGGAATAAATATTACTCTTCCTTATAAACAAAAAATAGTACCTCATCTTGACTTGCTTGTGAATGACGCTGAAATAACTAGCTCGGTAAATACTGTCTACTTAAAAGATGGAAATACATTAGTAGGTGAAAACACCGATGTATTTGGATTACAAGCTGCATATTTAAAAGAGGTAGATAATATTTCAACCAAAAAGTCTTTAGTAATGGGCGCAGGAGGGGTTTCAGCTTCAGTAATCCTTTCTTTACAAAAATCTGGAGTAAGGGATATATCAATAACCAACAGAACAAAAGAAAAGTGTGTTTTCTTGAAAAAAAAATTTAAAAATTTACAAATTGTTGAATGGGCGAATTTGGAAGATGAAATAAAAAATTTTGACATAATAATCAACGCGACAAGTCTGGGGTTAAAAAATGGGCAGGAATTTAATTTCAAATTTGAAAAGTTTAAGAAAGATCTTATATACATTGATACGATTTATAATCCATTAGAAACAAAAACTTACAAATTTTTAAAAGAAAGAGATGTAAAAGTTTACAATGGATTAGATATGTTTGTTTACCAAGGACAAAAATCATTTTATTTATGGAATAAAATTAACCCAGAAATTGATCAAAAATTAATTGAGATATTGTTATCAAAACTAAAATGAAAATATTCGGTATTACCGGTTCTTTAGCATCAGGCAAGACCACAGCAAGTAGGATTTTATCAAAAAAAAAAGGTCCCTTATTTAGCGCTGATATTTTTGTAAAAAATCTTTACCGTAATAAAAATTTCAAGAAATTAATTAAAAAAAAATTCAATATTAATGAAAATTCAAATTTTAAAAATACTTTAAAAAATAAAATATTAGAAAATAGATCTCTAATTCAAACACTTGAGAAAATAATCCACCCTTTAGTTCGAAAAGAAATGAGGAAATTTATTAAAAAAAATAGGAATAAAAAATATATTTTTCTAGAGATACCTTTATTAATAGAAAGTAAATTAATGAAAATCTTTGATGTAATAATTTTTGTTAAGGCAAAAAAAAGCATTCGTTTAAAAAGATTTAAATCTAAGGGGGGAAGTTCTAAAATTTTTCAAATTTTGAATAATAGACAAATTAAAGACACCAAAAAGATCGAATTTTGCGATCACGTAGTTGTTAATGAAAAAAATTTAGAGTTTTTAAGGGAAAATTTATTAGATATATTAAAATTTTATGAATGAAATTTTCTTAGATACAGAAACGACGGGTTTATCATTTAAAAATGGTCACAGAATTGTTGAAATAGCTTGTATCGAAACTAAGGATCTAGTTCCAACAGGTAAAATTTTTCATAAACTAATAAATCCCGAAAGAGACGTTCCGGAAGATGCTTTCAAAATCCATGGTTTCAGTGAAAAGTTTTTAAAAGACAAAGAAACATTTGATAAAATAGCAGATGAATTTCTTAATTTTATTAAAGATAAAAAAGTTATAATTCACAACGCTCCTTTTGATTTAAGTTTTCTTAATGGGGAATTAAATCTAATAAAAAGAAATTTAATACCACAAGAACAAGTTCAAGATTCGCTAGAAGTTGCTAGAAATAAATTTCCTGGATCATCTAACTCTCTTGATGCTTTATGTAAGAAATTTAGTATAGACCTGTCTAAAAGATTAAAGCACAATGCTTTATTAGATTGTGAGCTTTTAAGAGAGGTATATATTAATCTTCTAGATGCAAAAGAACCAAAATTTAATCTTACGTCAAATATTAATGATGTAATTAATTTTAAAAATAAAAGTTATAACAAACAAATTGTAAAAATATCTGATAACGAAATTAATTTACATAAAGATTTTTTAAAAAAAGAGCTTAAAAAAAATTATTATTAAATTTTTCTTGACTCATAAAGCTTTTGAAAATCTACTTTGTCATTTATTTTAATATCTTTGAAACCAGATTTTTCAAATAGGCTGATAAAAATTTGTCTTAATTCACTATAAATTTTTGTTGGAACTTCTATCAGTATAATTTTCTCTATTTCTTTCTTTTCTATTTCACCATCGTTGAGTTCTACAAGTGTTGCGTAAACAATATTAGTATCAATCTTATC
>MDTE01083745.1_pt1 | contig 12796 bp, 14 predicted proteins | sample 811231 | NCBI WGS metagenome assembly MDTE01 (sample SAMN05326651, study PRJNA326480) | marine metagenome | isolation source: seawater | place: Indian Ocean: Red Sea | collected 2010
AATTTATATTTAAATGTGCTTATAAGCACATTAATGCCGTAAGGTATAGATTTTAAATGTGATACTTCATCTCCATAATAAGTTGGCATAGGTATTTCTTTAATAGTTAATTTTAATTTTTGTATTTGAATTATTATCTCAGTATCAAAATGAAAATCATTAGTATTTTTTTCAAAATTTATTTTTTTTAATGCTTCAACATTGTAAGACCTATACCCAGAATGAAACTCACTCATTTTTGTACCAAGGATTAAATTTTGTATAATAGTAAGAGCTCTATTTCCAATAAATTTATAAAGGGGCATTCCTCCCTTTAACGCATCCTTTGGGTTTATAAGTCTTGAACCAAAAACTGCGTCGACTTTACTATTTACTAGATTAGATATGAAATCTGGGATTTTTTCAGGTGCATACTGACCATCTCCGTGAAGCATTATTACAAAATCAAAATTATTTTCTAAAGCAAATTTAAATGCAATTTTCTGAACTCCACCATAACCAAGATTTTTTCTATTTTTAATAATATTTATAAAATTTTTTTTTGAGCTATTATTATAATATTTGTCTATAATTTCTATTGTTCTATCATTTGAAAAATCTTCTATAATTAATATTTTTATATCATTTTCGTCGAAAATTTTATTTGGTATTCTATCTAAAACATTAGATATTTTTTTCTCTACGTTATATGCAGGTATAAAAATGAGAATTTTTTTTTTATCATTTACTTTTGTCATATTTAATAATGGGGCTTATCTTCAAAAAAATTATATATCCTTATAGGCTTTCCACTTAAAATATACCTATATACGTTAACATTTTCTAGAACTCTCTGTACATAGTTTCTTGTTTCTTTAAATTTAATTAGTTCTATCCAATCAACATAACTAATTTTTCCTTTTTGTGGATTGCCATTAATTTTTTTCCAATATTTAACTCTCTTAGGTCCAGCGTTGTAAGCTGCTAAAGCGAAAGGATATGATCCTTCGTACTGCTCTAATAGGCCAGCTAGGTAATAAGAGCCTAATTTAATATTATAATCTGGATTATGTAGTTTACTTTTTGAATAGGAAACTTTTGCTTGTTTCGCTACAAGTTTTGCAGTGTAAGTCATTAGTTGCATTAAACCTCTCGCGCCAACGTAACTGATAGCTTCTTCATCAAATTCGCTTTCTTGTCTTATTACAGCTAAAACAAGTTCTTGTTTTGGCATCGTTTTTTGGTTTACAATTTGAGGTGTTTGTATAACAGGGTAATTTATCTCATTGTGAAATCTTTTTTCATAAGAAGCTGCTTTAGCTATTTGAATAGCGAAATCATATCTACCAACATCAATAGCAAGCTTACCTGCAAGAATTTCACTTCCTTTTTCTATATCTAGAGAAGCTAAATGCTTAAGAAAATGTTTGGTAAATTTTGCTTGATCTAATTCCTTAAGAAGTTTTATATTTTTAATTAGAGGATTTTTATTAAATTCCTTTTCAAATTTTTGATCAACTTTATTCTGTTCTTGTAATGAAAAAGTTTCATTATGTTTAATCTCGGTAAATGCTAGTTGTCCATAATAAGTATTTAAATATTTTGCTGCTTCTTGAAACCATTCATTCGATTTTTTTTCATTATTTATTTCTTTGTAAGCACGTCCAATCCAGTAGGCTCCTCGAGATAAACTTATTGGGTAACCAACATTATCGTAAAAATTTTTAAAATGCTGCAGTGACATATTTGGATCATCTAAAAAAGTTAGAGCAATCCAACCAGAAAGCCATTCTGATTCTGCATACTCTGGACCTTCTGATAAAGAATGGTTACTTGATACTTTATAAGCTTTTGCATATTTCTTTTTATATATTAATGATCTTGTTAATATACTTCTTTCCTTCCACCAAAGGTCAGGTCTGACTAATTTTATTGGATCCGCAGGTACATTAAATAAAATCTCAAGTGAAGAATCTACTCTACCTCTTTTTCTTCTCCATTTAAGTCTATCATATTTTAAACCGATATCATTTTTGTACTTAGCTGGTACTTTAGCTATAGCATTATCTACTCCATATGATTTGCTCATTAGTAATTGTCTTGCTCTATATAAAGCAGTTTCTTCCTTTGGTAAGTATCTCAACATTCTTTGAACATCCCAATGTTTTCCTTCCCAAGCATGCCAATCTGCTCTTTTAATGTTATCTTCTACAGTAATTATTTTTTTATATTTTTTTCTCAAATATCGTAAATCTTTTTTTGAAAGTTTAGCTTTTATCCATCCTTCTTTTATTAATTTTGATCCTTTTTCATAATTACCTTCCATAATGTAAATTTCACCAAGTTTAATTTTTCCATATTCACTCAAAGGCTCTTCTCCATTAAACCATTTTTTAATTAGTTTTGGGGAAACGCTTTTTAAGTACATTTTATGTTCAGCAAGATATTTAAGTCTCCCAATTCTTGGATAATTTGGATTATTATTAATAAAAGTTAAGTAGTCGAAGAAAGTAGCGGAATTATTAGGTTGTATTAAATAAAACCAATTAACCATTTTGAATACCATTTTATTTTTAGCTTTTTTTGATATTTTGATTGCAGTTTGCCATTTTTTTTCCTTAACAGCCTTGAAAGCAGCTTTTGCAATATTAAGATCACCACTGGATAAAATTTCTGATTTTGCTACAGCTTTATCAATTTTTTTTTGAAATAGTATTGGTTTTTTTTCAGGATAGATAATAGCAACTTCTTCTGTTTCACTTATAACAGCTCCTTCTGTTTCGCTTACAGATTCTTCGGTTAAATTAGTTTTCGTTTTTGGTTTTTTTTGAGGAAATATTACTTTTTTTTGTGCTGTTATTTTTTTAGTTTCTAAATCAGCCTGAGGTCTTTTAGCAGGTAGAATAGGGTCTGCTGCAATAGATTCCTTTACAAAAACTATTAAAAAGCCTAGCAAAATTATGTTAAGTTTAATGAAATTTCTCATAATTTTAAGATGATTTACTTTTTCAAATTATGTTATAAAGATTTATGTTTAAAGGATCAATTGTAGCTTTAATTACGCCATTTAAGAATAATGTGTTAGATGAAGACTGTTATGTTTCATTAATACATCACCATATTAAAAATGGTACTTCAGGACTAGTACCAGCAGGAACTACAGGCGAATCGCCAACATTAAATCATAAGGAGCATAATAGAGTTATTGAGCTGTGTGTTAAAGAGTCTAATGGAAAAATACCTGTAATAGCTGGCACCGGTTCAAATTCAACTGAAGAAGCGATAGCATTAACCAAACATGCAGAAAAAGTTGGGGCTGACGCAGCTTTAGTTGTAACACCTTATTACAACAAACCAACTCAGGAAGGTCTTTATCAGCATTTCAAATCAATTAATGACAGCTGTTCCATACCAATAATAATTTATAACATACCACCACGATCTGTTGTTGATATGAGTGTGGATACAATGGCTAGACTATTTGAATTAAAAAATATTATTGGTGTTAAAGATGCAACGGGAGACCTGGATAGAGTTGATCAGCAAAAGAGGAAGATGGGTCCAGATTTTGTTCAGTTGTCGGGCGAAGATGGAACTGCTCTGGAATTTAATATGAGAGGTGGAGTGGGTTGTATTTCGGTAACAGCAAACGTTGCAGCAAAACTTTGTTCAGAATTTCAAGAAGCATCTTTAAGTAAAAATAACAGCAATTTAATGGCTAAGGCAAAAGAAATTAATGAAAAGCTTACACCGTTACATAAATCATTATTTATTGAAAGTAACCCAAGCCCGGTTAAATATGCAGCTAGTTTGTTAAAACTAGCACCGGATGATGTTAGATTACCACTTGTTAAAATTACTGAAGAAACAAAAAAAGCAGTGAAATCAGCTTTGGTGTACGCTAATCTGATTCATTAATGAATCAAAAAACCAAAAGTGGTTTAAAAATAATTTCAAATAATAGAAAAGCTAAATTTAATTATTTCTTTAGCGAATTTTTTGAAGCTGGTATTGTCCTTAAAGGATCCGAAGTAAAATCTTTACGAGATGGAAAAGCTAACATCTCAGAATCTTATGCTTTTGATCTAGGTGGAGAATTTTTTCTTATAAATTCACATATACCATCATACAAGGAGTCAAGTTATAATAATCACGACCCTAAACGTAATAGAAAACTACTTTTAAACAAAAAAGAGATTAATAAATTGTTAGGTAGAATAAACAAAGAAGGCTTTACTTTAATTCCCACAAAATTATATTTTAAGAAAGGAAAAGCTAAAATTGAGTTGGCTGTAGCTAAAGGAAAAAAACAACATGACAAAAGACAAACTAAAAAGAAGAGAGATTGGAATAGAGAAAAAGCAAGATATTTTAGGAAAACAAGTTAATTAAAATGATTTTATTAGGCATAGGTTCAAATTTAAATTCAATCTATGGTGATAGATTTAAAAACATTGATTTATCAATATCTGCCCTTAACGGATATGGAATACAAGTTAAAAAAAGTTCCAGCTATTATGAAACACCATCCTACCCAGATAAAACTAAACCTAAATTTATTAATGTTGTAGTTGAAGTAGAGACACACTTGCCCCCTGTAGATTTAGCCTCTGTCCTTTTGTTTATTGAAGAATCTTTAGGAAGAAAAAGAGAAAAAAAGAATGATCCTCGCACATGCGACATAGACATAATTGATTACAATAATAAATCTATGAACTTTCAGTATAACAACTTAGTTTTTACAGTACCTCATGAAAAACTTATTCATAGAAATTTTGTTCTATTTCCCATCGAAGAAATACATCCAAACTGGAAGCACCCCAAAACTAAGGAGCTTGTTACTTCATTAATACAAAATCTTCCTAAAGAAGATAAGAACTCTATATTAAAGGTAAATAAATATTGATATAATACTTATATGTTAAATCACGAGGATCTAATTAAAAAGGTAAAAACTTACAACCCTTTTCTTAATCCTAAAACTTTATCTAAGGCTTATACTTTTGCATTAAATGCTCATAAAAACCAGCTTAGGGACTCTGGTGATCCATATTTATCACATCCAGTTGAAGTAGCTAATATTTTAACAGATTTAAAATTAGATAGTGCGACGATAGCTACTGGATTGCTTCATGACACTATTGAAGATACTAAAACTACTTACAAAATTGTTGAAAAAGAGTTTGGCAAAGAAGTAGCTGACTTAGTTGATGGTGTTACTAAGATTTCAGTATTAGAGGGAAAAATTATTAAACATTCAAAAGCAGAAAACATAAGAAAACTTATTTTAGCAACATCAAAAGATATTAGAGTTTTGCTAGTTAAAATAGCAGACCGTCTTCATAATATGAGAACGCTTGATTCTATTATTGACGAAGATAAAAGATTAAGAATTTCCAAAGAAACCATGGAAATTTATGCACCGCTAGCAAATCGAATGGGTATGAACCATATAAGAGATGAATTAGAAGATTTGTCTTTTCAAAAATTAAATCCGGAGGCCAGAAAACTTGTAGTTGATAGGCTTTCATTAAATAAAGCTAATCGGGACAATACATTTAAAGAAATTTCATTTAGTTTTTCAAAAGTTTTAAAAGAAAATAAAATAAACGCTAAAATCATTGGAAGAGAAAAAACACCATTTGCAATTTGGAGAAAAATGCAATCAAAAAGAGTTTCCCTTGAACAACTGACTGATATTATAGGCTTTCGTATTATCGTTAATGATGTTGAAACTTGTTATAAAGTTTTAGGAATATTTCATAGTAATTGGTCAACTATACCTGGAAGATTTAAAGATTATATTTCCACACCAAAAATTAATAATTATAAATCTATACATACAGCTATTATTGGTCCTAAAAATGAGAGGGTAGAGATACAAATTAGAACTCAACAAATGCATGATTTTGCTGAAAGAGGAATAGCTTCGCATTGGATATACAAGTCATCTGAAAAAGTGAGTCATTTAGCCTTAAAAGAATATGCTTGGTTAAGAGATCTTGTAGAAATTATAGAAAAAGAAAAAAACATAGAACATTCCTTAGAATTTACAAAATTACAAATGTTCCAGGAAAATGTTTTTTGTTTCACTCCTAAGGGCGAGGTTATTAAACTTCCTAGAGGAGCAACCCCAGTAGACTTTGCTTATGCTGTTCACACTAAAATTGGAGACACTTTAACTTCTTGTGAAATAAATGGAAGAGGTTCTCCTTTACAAAGTGTTTTAAAAAATGGAGATTTAGTAAACATAAAAGGATCTAAAAAATCAACTCCTTCACTTGCTTGGTTAAAATTTGCTGCAACAGGAAAAGCAAGAGCAGCTATACGAAGATATTGGCAAAATGTAAAAAACACAAAATCATTTGATGAAAAAAAATATATTAGCAGCTTATGTATTAAAATACCAAATATGCCTGGTAAACTTGGAGAAGTAAGCGGACTAATAGGTTTTCATCAAAATAATATTGTAAATATGGAAATCATAGATAAAAAAAAAGATTATTTAGAATTTATTTTTGATATACAGACTAAGGATTTAAAAAATTATAAAAATTTAATTCGAGAATTAAAATTAAAGGAATATAAATTTAATATTATTAGACATAGGAAAAAAGATGCTTTCTTACAACGAATCTTTAAAAATTTTAAAAGAAACTGAAGCATTATTGGAAGGTCATTTTATTCTTTCATCAGGATTGCATAGCAGACAGTATATACAGTGTGCTAAATTACTAAGCTATCCAGAAAAAGCAGAAGCTATTTGCTCTTCCTTATGTGAAAAAATAAATAAAAAAATTAATAAAATTGATATTGTTTTATCTCCTGCTATAGGAGGTATTGTAGTCGGTTATGAAATTGGCAGACAGTTAAAAAAACAAACTATTTTTGCTGAAAAAATGGATAATAAATTGCTTTTACGAAGAGGTTTTAATATTAAACCAAATACTAATGTTCTTATAGTTGAAGATGTAATTACTACTGGTAAATCTGCACTTGAATGCGCAAATATTGTAAAGAAAAATCAAGCTAATCCAGTTGGTTATGTGTGTATTATTGATAGATCTAATAATAAAACTTCAATAAAAGATAAAATTGTATCCCAGTTAAAGTTTAATATAGAAACTTTTTCTAATGATAAATTACCCGAAGATCTTAAAAAAATACCTCCTTCAAAACCAGGGAGCTCAAACCTATCTAAATGATTAAAAAAAAACTTGGAGTAAATATAGATCATGTTGCAACTATTAGAAATGCTCGTGGTGAAAATTATCCAGATCCATTAAAAGCAGCTTTGATTGCGGAAAAATCTGGCGCTAGCTCTATCACAATACATCTAAGAGAAGATAGAAGACATATAAGAGACAACGATCTAATCAATTTAAAAAAAAAACTAAAAATTCCACTTAATTTAGAAATGGCTCCAACTTCTGAGATGTTAAAGATTGCTATTAAATATAAACCTAGCTATGTATGTATAGTTCCAGAAAAGAGGAGAGAGATTACTACAGAGGGTGGTTTAAACCTTAGAAAAAGAAAAAAAATTCTTATAAAAATAATTAAAAAACTTAAACAAAGAAGAATTCGAGTATCTCTGTTTATTGAACCGAAGACTAAAGATATTAAAATTTCAAAATTACTAGGAGCTAACTGTGTAGAGCTCCATACTGGTAGTTTTTGCAAACTATTTAATGAAGGAAAAAATGTAGATAAAGCTTTATTAAAATTTGAGAAATCTGTGATTTATGCTGATAAATTGGGATTAGAAATTCACGCTGGACATGGATTAACTTTTGAATCTGCTCGACTTATATCCAAAATAAAAAAAATATCAGAATTTAATATAGGTCATTTTCTTATTTCTGAATCACTATTTATAGGTTTAAAAAAAACTATTAAAAAATTTAAAAAAATTATAAGCAATTAAATGAAAATATTAGGAATCGGTACAGATATTGTAAATATTAAGCGTATGGATACATCAATAAGAAAATATGGGCTTACTTTCAAAAAAAAAATTTTTTCTAAAAACGAAATAATTTATTGTGATAAAAAAAAAAATCCCGGTTCTTTTTATGCTAAAAGATATGCTGCTAAAGAAGCTTTTTCTAAAGCGTTAGGTACTGGAATAAGAAAAGGAGTTAGCTTTAAGAATATAGAAGTTAAAAATAATGCTGATGGTAAACCTTTTATAGAACTTAAAGGCAATTTACCTAATTTATTAAAAAAAAAAATTAAAACTAATAAATATGATATTCATTTATCTTTGTCTGATGATAAACCGTGGGCTCAAGCAACTGTAATAATTTCTTATAATAAATGAAAAATAAAATTTTAGAGAATTTAAAAACACTTATTTATGCATTAATAATAGCTTTAATTATTAGAACTTTCTTGTTCCAGCCTTTTTATATTCCATCATCTTCAATGGAACCTAATTTATTAATTGGAGACCGTTTGTTTGTTTCAAAGTATTCATATGGGTATAGTCGTCATTCTTTTCCATTTAGTCCAAATATATTTGAAAATAGGATCTTTGCTAAATTACCACAGAGAGGTGATGTAATTGTTTTTAAAACACCAGCTGATAACAGAACTGATTATATCAAAAGGTTAATAGGTTTGCCCGGTGATACAATTCAGTTAATCGAAGGAGAGTTTTACATAAATGATACAAAACAAGAGAGAAGAGAATTAGAAAATATAACTAAGGTAAATTGCGGAAATCAAATAATAGCTACCACTTTTTTTGAAGAAACATTATCAAATGAAAAAAAATATATAGCAGCCTATATTAATGATGGGTCCATGATGAACACTGATAAATTTATTGTACCCAAAGATCATTATTTTTTTATGGGTGACAATCGCGACTGCTCCAAAGATAGTCGTTTTTTGTTGAGCGTAGGATATGTTAGTTTTAATAATCTAGTTGGTAAGGCTCAATTTATATTTTTTTCAAATGATATAAAAAAGGGATCTTTTTTTAAATTTTGGAGATGGAATAAAAGTTTACGATTTAATCGTTTTTTTAAAAAAATCTTATGAATATAGATATTAATAAAATTGAGAAAGAATTAAAGATTAAATTCAAAGATAAAAATTTGCTGATAAAAGCATTAACACATAAAAGTGCAAACCAAAAAAATAATAATGAAAAACTTGAATTTTTAGGTGATAGAGTTATCGGACTTATTTTATCAAAAAAATTATTTGATCTTTATCCAACTGTGAGTGAAGGTGAGCTCGATAAAAGATTTGCCAATTTAGTGAATAGAAAAATTTGCTGTGAGATAGGTTGGTCCATAGGATTGCATAAATTTATTTTAATAGGGGACAGCAAAAAAAAAATAAATAAAAAAGATGAAAAAATAATGAGTGATTGTTGTGAAGCTTTAATAGCAGCAATTTATATAGATCAAGGTTTTAATTATGTAACAGAGTTTGTTTTAAAAATATGGAAAAATAATATTATTAAATCTGCTATTACAATTTTAGATTCAAAAACTAAACTTCAAGAATATTCTCTTAAGCGTTTTAAAAAACTTCCACATTATCGTCTAGTAAGTAGCGCTGGTCCTAGGCATAATCCAATTTATAAAGTTTCTGTTTCAATTAAAGGTTCAAAACAGTTTGTTGGTGTAGGAAGCTCAAAACAACAAGCAGAGCAGGATGGAGCAACAAAATTACTTAATAATGAAAATATAAACTAATATGAATTGGCGTGATGAGGGATTTTTATTATCCAAGAATAATTTTAATGAAAATTCTATACTTATTGAAGCTTTTACTTTTGAACATGGAAAATATACTGGGATAGTATATGGAGGATCATCACGAAAGCAAAAAAAGAATTTTCAAGCTGGAAATAAAATTTTATTAAACTGGAAGTCAAAAAATGATAATAAAACGGGTTATTTTAATGTTGAATTATTAAATCCCATAGCTCCTTTTTTTTTTGATAATAAAAAAAAAATTGTTTGTATTCTATCAGCTACATCAATATTAAAAATTCTCCTACCAGAGCGTGAAACAAATAAAAAAATATATAATTCTTTTGAAAAAATGTTAAATGATCTAAAACTTGATAATTGGATTGAATCCTACGTCAGTTGGGAATCTTCTTTGATTAAGGATTTAGGCTTTGAAGATAGTGTTAACTCTACTAAAACAAGAGATATCAAAAAATCTTTATCTCTTAATAGAAAACTTTTATTGGAAAATTTTATTTATCCAAATAAGCTTAAATTTCCTCTTTTTAGAAATATTTTAGAAAATTATTTTGATTAAAAATTATTTTAATTTATTTGCTACACGATCAGCAAAGTAAGTAACTATTGCACTAGCCCCGGCTCTTTTTAAACTTATTAAGCTTTCTATAATAGCATTTTCATTTATTAAGTTATTATTTATACCGCTCGTTAGTAAGCTGTATTCACCAGAAACTTGGTAAGCAAATACAGGTATTTTAAAATTATCTTTAATTGATTTGATAATATCTAAATATGGCAATCCAGGTTTTACCATTACGAAATCAGCTCCTTCGCTTATGTCAAGCGCTACTTCTCTTAAAGCTTCTTTGGAATTATTAAAATCCATTTGATAATTTTTTTTATTACCTCTCAAATTTTTATTTGAACCAACAGCTTCTCTAAAAGGTCCATAAAAGTTTGAAGCATATTTTACAGCATAAGATAATATTTGAACTAATTTAAAACCATTTTTATCTAAATTTTTTCTTATTTCACCAATCCTACCGTCCATCATGTCAGATGGCGCAATTACATCACAACCCATCTCGGCTTGTAACAAAGATTGTTTTACTAAAATTTTAACTGTTTCGTCATTATCTACATAATCTCCTTTTAATATACCGTCATGTCCATGAGTCGTGTATGGATCAAGAGCAACATCACACATTAAACCTATATTTTTATAATTTTTTTTAATTAGTTTTAATGCTTTACAAACAAGGTTATTTTTATTTAAAGCTTCAGAACCTTTTGCATTCTTTTTAAAATTTGGGGTTTGAGGAAATAAAGCTATCATTGGAATTTTTTTGCTAATTGCTTTTTCTGTCAAACTTTCAATTTTATCAAGTGAGTATCTATAAACTCCAGGCATAGTTTTAATTGGTTCCTTAATATTCTTGCCTTCTCTTATAAAGATTGGCCAAATAAGATCGTTTGTAGATAAACTGTTTTCGCTGACAAGTCTCCTAGACCAATCAGTTTTTCTATTTCTTCTTAGTCTTACATTTGGGTAAGAACCAATATTCTTCATTTGATAACTATTCTCATTTCAATTTTTAGTTTATACTATAGCAACAAATAATAATATTGCGACAAATCCATCCTATTTTTTAATAACTAAATGTTGTATTAATAATGTATGGGTTTATTTAAAGATTTTCATACAGTAAAAGATTTGAAATTTGACATAACAAAACTTCAAAATGCACTAAAACAAACTCTTTCAATAAAAGAATATGATGATGCAGCTGGAACAAAATATATTGCTGGCATAGCATTAAATCAAATTCCTGGTAATCCTAACTCAACAAAAGGAGAAAATGTTAAGGGTGTCTACTGGACCAAGCCTGATAGCTCAGGTAAAGAAAGTGTTAGAGCAAAAAGAATAAATGAAACTGCCTATACAGAATTTGTTAAAGATTTAGAAGATACATATTTTAAAGAAGTTTATGATACGCTTTCTAAAAAATTTAAATTAGGTAGGGTTAGAATATTACTTAAAGAGCCAAGATCAACTTTAAGTTGGCATAGAGACCCCGAACCTAGGCTTCATATTCCAATTATTACAAACCCTGGATGTATAATGGTTATAGAAAATGTTGCAAAACATCTACCAGCTGATGGATCAGTTTACATTACTAACAATGTTAAGTATCATAATGCTTTTAATGGCGGAGAAGAAAATAGAGTCCATTTAGTGGCCTGTTTACCCAATTATAAGTTTCACCAATAAATAAAAATTTAAATCAAAATATTGTGGTATAATTTTTTATATTATATACATGTGGTATAATTTTAACAATAACAGTGGAAAGATATAGAAAAATAAATCGAACAGTGGTTCTAGCATCTGACCATGCTGGTTATAAATTAAAAGAAGAAATTAAAAAGTTTTTAATTAGAAAGAAAAACAAAGTGTTAGATCTTGGAACTAAAAATGTTGGCTCAGTAGACTATCCAGACTATGCTCACTTGCTATCAAGAAAAATTAAAAAATCTAAAAATCAATTAGGTATTTTAATTTGTGGCACTGGAATTGGTATGTCCATGGCTGCAAATAAACATAAAAATATTAGAGCAGCATTATGCTACAATTTAAAAACGACAAGACTATCAAGAGAACACAACAATGCTAATGTAATGGCTATAGGCGCGAGAACAACAAAAAAAAATGTTGCATTGAAATGTGTGAATACATTTTTAAAAACAGATTTTGATGGTGGATTACGTCACTTAAGAAGAATAAAAAAAATATAATATTAAAATGGTTAAATTAAATAAATATTCATCTGAAAGTTTTCAAAATTTCTTTGATAAAGATTTGTCGATAACAGATCCAGATTTATTTAATTCAATAAAATTGGAGTTAGAAAGACAACAAGAACATATTGAGCTAATAGCTTCAGAAAATATTGTTTCTAAAGCCGTGTTGGATGCACAGGGCTCAATAATGACAAATAAGTATGCAGAAGGTTATTCTTCAAAAAGATATTATGGAGGATGTGAATTTGTCGATAAAGCAGAAGACTTAGCAATAGAGAGAGTTAAAAAATTATTTAATTGCA
>MDTE01094826.1_pt1 | contig 12795 bp, 10 predicted proteins | sample 811231 | NCBI WGS metagenome assembly MDTE01 (sample SAMN05326651, study PRJNA326480) | marine metagenome | isolation source: seawater | place: Indian Ocean: Red Sea | collected 2010
ACTTTTTTCATATAATTCAACTTGGTCGGCAACCCACTGTCGTGGACTTGGAATATATTCTTTCATTTTTTTACCTTTCGATAATCAAAGCATCTAATAACGTTGTTAAGTTTTTTTGATTTTCTAAATCCCAAATCAATGTGGATATTTTTGATGACTGTTCTTTGGAGATCATGGTTTCTGCCAGATTTGTAAACTTGTTTGTTAGCTCATCGTCAGTTAAAGGGTTTTTGTAATGGCCTTTGGGATAACTAGTTTCTTTGGTAATAATCTCCCCTCCAATAAGTTCCACTCTCATTTTACAGTTTGATTCCTCTGGCCGTTTATTTGTAAACGATGGGTTTTCTATGATTTTTATTTTTGAGATAATGTTTCTGATTTCTTGACTTGTTATTCTTTCTTCAGTAAAGCTATTTATTCCTATATCTCCATATAAAAAAGCAGAAGCAACCATAAAAGGAATACTATGGTCGGCGCTTTCTCTTGTTCTGGGATCCCATTTTTCCGGATGGCTTTCTGGAGTACTTACACAATTAGAATATGTTTCTATTTGTATAGATTTTATTTCGTTTATATTAATTAATTTTTCTATTTCTAATGCAAGGCCTGTAGGTGCTTGGGTGAGAATTTGGGCTGGAAAAAATTTAAAATCTGTTCTTGTTATGCCAAAAGGCTCAAATCGCGCTGATATAGCAGAAGAAATACTTATTATCTGAGGTTTTGTTGGAGTCACGTTTAATTTTTCCCATAGACCATTTTTTCCTTCAAAGGGCTCATAAGGGCCCCCATTCCTTCTTTTGCTAATACTGAGGCAAACACTCCTGCTTTTGTTGCATTAGCTGTAGCGCAACCTTTCCATAAGGATAGTTCACCCACTCTTGTGGCAAGGAGTGGTAAATTAGGAACTAAGGAGATGGAAAGTGAGTGGCCCAATTCTTCTTGTGACAAACCGAGTAATTTGCCCGAGGAAAGCGCTGCGCCTATCCCCACACATAAACCTTGATCCCATTCTCTGCCACCCAACATGGGTGCAACATCTGATATACCACAAAATACCTGATATGCTAGAGCTATACTAGTAATAATCTCTTTTCCGGTAGATTCTTGGTATTCGCCTGCTGCAAGTGAAGCTGACACCATATCGCTAGGATGGCCACCACCAGGTGAAAAATAAGAATCATTGAAATCTAGATATCTAATAGCAACAGCATTAGCAAACGCAGCAACATCTATGGTTGTATTATTTGCTGTTCCTATAACTCTTGATATGGGAGACTCGGTGGCCTTTGGGGCTATTTTTCTTGCTATTATTGCTGTTTTGGAATTAAATCCGCCTAAGAGGCAACCAATACTATCTAATAATGTTCTTTTAACCTGATGAACCGTTTTGCCATCTAGATCTGAAAATGATAAATCGTATGCGTATGAGCTTAGCGTATCTTTAGTTGCATCCACCATCTACTTCCCTAAATATCAAGATTAGTTACGTTTCTAGCTTCTTTCTGAATAAATTCTCTTCTTGGGGCAACTTCATCGCCCATAAGTCTGACAAACATATCTTCTGCTTCGTTATTTTGTTCTTCTAGTAACGATTCTTCCGCCTTATCATCTGCTATCCGCACTCGTAGCATAACTCGAGTTTCTGGATTCATGGTTGTATCCCATAGCTGTTCAGGATTCATCTCTCCTAGGCCTTTATATCGTTGTATATTTATTCCTGATTGATCGGCGGAACGACTAATTTTTTCAGCTAAAAGGGGCCAGTTAATGTCTTCTTCGACAATAGTTCCGTTTTTTTCGATGTTATAATTATCTATAGAAATATAATCTTTAAGTTCTTCCCATGCAGATATGAGAAATTCAAGATCATAACTTTTAAATATGGATTGATTTAAAGTAAATGACGTTTCGTCATTTTTAATTGTCCATGTAGATATTCCCTCATCATCAGTTTGTTTTTTGTCAACAGATAGGCCAATTTCGGTGATTAAAGCTTCTATATGTGTTGATTCGATTTCTGATATAGACATTAAATTACTAACCCAATTTATTTGTTGTGACGATAGTATTTTAAAAATAATATTTACAGGAATGCCAGTATTCTTGGAAACACTTTCTATAATATTATTGAATTGGTTTAGTCTGTTGGCGACAGATTGCATTTTTTCTCCTGAAAGCGAAACAGACCCGTCTTTAGATGACAACTTAACCCCCGATAAAGTTGTTTTGACTAGCCATGCTTCTTTATCTTCTTCAGAAAACAACCATTCTTCTTTTTTCCCTTTAGACGCTTTGTATAAAGGGGGCTGAGCTATATATAAATTCCCTTTGTCTATGAGGGGCCTCATGTGTCGAAAGAAAAAAGTAAGTATAAGTGTTCTTATATGTGACCCATCAACATCTGCGTCTGTCATTATAATCACCTTATGATAGCGTAGTGAATCATAATCAAATTGAGGTACTTTAGAATCTTCTTGATATCCGTCACCATTATCATTTTCTATATCGTCTGTATCACTGGTATATATCCTGGAATGATATTTTGTTCCAAGTGCGGTTATAATATGTCTAATTTCTTCATGTCCGACCATTTGGTCTTCTCGGGCTTTTTCAACATTTAGGATTTTGCCTTTTAATGGCAAAATTGCTTGAAATTTTCTATCTCGACCCATTTTTGCTGACCCACCAGCTGATTCTCCCTCTACGAGATAGATTTCACTGAGAGAAGGGTCTTTTTCTTGACAGTCAGCTAATTTGCCTGGCAGCGAGCCTCCATCCATAGCGTTTTTTCTTAAAACCATGTCACGGGCTTTACGAGCAGCCTCTCGGGCTTTTTGTGAAGTTAGGCATTTCTCGATAATGCGTTTAGCTATTGTTGGATTTTCTTCTAAATAGTATTCCAAACCTTCTGAGACGGCTGAGTCTACTTGACTACGAACTTCTTGGTTTCCAAGTTTTGCTTTAGTTTGTCCTTCAAATTCGGGGTCTAATAATTTTACACTAACAACTGCAGAGAGCCCCTCCCTTGTGTCCTCTCCGGTCATACTAGGCTGATCGTCTTTAATAAAGTTTTGTTTTTTTGCATAATCATTTATTGCTTTAGTCAGAGCAGAACGAAGACCTGTTAAATGAGTACCTCCATCTGGTGTATGTATGCAGTTTGCAAATGCGTAAGTTGTATCTGAATACCCTGTGTTATATTGCAGGGCTACCTCAATCATTGTTTCTGAAACTTCTTTTTCGATATGTATAGGATCTGCATTTAAAACAGTTTTGTTGTTATTAAGGTAATCTTTAACATAGCTAACTATTCCAAGTTCAAAATAAAAGTCAGCTTTCCAGTCAGTAGCACCTTTTGATTTATGCCACTCACTTGTGAATTTAAGAGTAACTCCTTTGTTTAAGTAAGCCATTTGGCGGAACCGAGCGACTAAATCGTCGAAATCATAATCAATAGTTTTAAAAATAGCCTTATCAGGCATAAAAGTTATTGTAGTTCCGTGTTTTGAAGTTTTGCCAGTTATTTCCATGTCCCCTTTAGGTTTACCTTTAGCATATTCTTGAACATGGACTTTTCCGTCTCTATAGACCTCTACTTTCATGCTTCCTGCCAAAGCATTAACAACTGAAGCTCCTACCCCATGTAAGCCCCCAGAAACTTTATATGCCCCTCCTCCAAATTTTCCTCCTGCATGCAAAGTGGTCATTATAGTTTCCAGTGCAGGCCTTTTGGTTACTTCGTGGGTGTCAACAGGTATGCCTCTACCGTTATCTTTAACAGTGACCCAGCCTTCTTCATCAATATTTATTGATATGGTGTCACAATATCCAGCCATAGCCTCGTCAATTCCATTGTCCACAATTTCATATATGAGGTGGTGGATACCGCGCTGGTCTGAGCTTCCGATATACATACCGGGTCGTTTTCTTACTGCTTCAAGACCTTCTAAAACTTGTATGTCGCTGGCGGTATATTCAGCCTGATTATCTTTCTGACTTGTTGCCATAAATTCCTCTCATTAAGTTTTACTATCTTTTAATCGTCTTGTAATATGTTCTATGTTTGTGTATACGGATACGTTATTTTAACAAAATAGATATATACAGTCAAAGTAATAAACACCAATATTTGTATTTAATAGTAAAGAATGCACAATATATAGTATTGAATGGAGAATTATGATAATACTAGGAATAGAAACATCTTGTGACGAAACGGCCATATCTGTTGTAGAAAATGGTTCGAATTTATTATCAAATGTAATTCGTTCTCAGGTGGAAATCCATGCCCAACATGGGGGGATTGTGCCCGAGATCGCATCGCGAGCCCATGTTGCTGCAATTATACCAGCTTTGCAACAATCGCTAAATAATGCAAATGTAAAAATTGAAGAAGTAGATAAAATAGGAGTAACTTTTGGCCCTGGATTGGCTGGATCTCTTTTAGTAGGTGTAAATCTTGCAAAAACCCTAGCCTATATTTACAAAAAACCTTTATTAGGTATTAACCATATAGAGGCACATATATATAGCTCCTGGTTGGAAAAGGACAACTTCTCTCCAAAATTTCCTTTGATTTGTATGGTTGCTTCTGGTGGCCACACGGAATTAATTTTGATGAGAAATCACGGAGATTATGAAATTTTAGGCCAAACCAAAGATGACGCCGCGGGAGAAGCTTTTGATAAAGCTGCTAGAGTTCTTGGCTTAAGTTACCCAGGGGGGCCTGAAATACAAAAACACGCATCAAATGAATTAGATGTATCTGATTTAGTTATGCCTAGGCCACTGTTAAGAGAAGGTTTGGATTTTAGCTTTAGTGGTTTAAAAACAGCTTTTTTAAATAAGGCTAGAGCAAAATCTAAAGAAATTGGTTTTGATTTGACACAAGACTCACAACTTGTCTCCAGAATGGCCTGGGAATTTCAGGAAGCCATTACAGAAGTCTTAGCGACGAAAATAGAACGGGCAATTAATATATCTGGTGCCAAAATGGCTATTGTTGGAGGAGGAGTGGCAGCAAATGCTAGATTGAGAGAAAGAATTGAAGGCGAAATCAGGCAAGTTCCGGTGGTAATACCTCGCCCCGGTTTGTGTATTGATAATGGTGCCATGATAGCAGCCTGTGCTTATTTTAAGCAATATGAGCATAATATAGAGTTAGACGTTAATCCTGGTTTGTCTATAGAAGATGACCCTGTTAGTAATTATCTATAGATATGGGTATACCAATTCCGGCGCTTTGGCTATATATAAAATTGATAATTTCCTCTGAGTCAGATAATGCAGTCTTTGACATTAAATCAATAACGAGTTCGTTTGAGCCAGTTTTAATTTTTAATTTTGGGATTTCTTGAGTGGCAAAATATGAAAAAAGATTAATACCAGAGAATCCAGCTATTGTTAACAAAATAAGCCAAGTAAGTATAGAAGTAAATCCAAAGGCAAAAGAAAACCACACCCAAACAAGAGAGGCAATACCAAAACCTATTCCGCATAATAAATCTGTATAAGTTTTTTTGGGTAAAGATAGCTCTGTGCTTGATATATCGTTTGTTTTGATTACTTGCGTTATATCTTTTTCTTCGGTAAAAGATTCATAAATTAGTCGAAAATTAGTTAAAGTTAAATATTCTGAGTCATTATTATCTGTAAGACTGTATCTACTTGTATGAATTTTTCCTGTTTCATTGCCGAAAAGATAAACAATTTTTTCGTTTTCTAGTAATGAAAAATGGCGATGTTTTTCCAATTAAAATCATCCAATCCTAATATATTTATAATTAACTATACAAATATATTATTATAATCTCAACTAATTTAGTTTATAAGATAGTTTTGGTGAAATAATTGATTTTATTGAAGTTATTTTTTTTGCAAATTCATTATTTGAAGACAATTCATTTTTTACCCAATTGTTTGAGGCTCTAATTGTTTTAGTTGTCCAGTTTCCAAAAAGTGGCACAATTTCTTAATACCTTAATTTTAAGATTTCTAGTGCAAGATACATAGCAACTTTTTGAGGCTCAGAAACCCTGCCACTTTGTTTGGTTTGTATTTTTTCTACACTAATTTTGTAATATTTGGCAACGATTGATATTAAATCTTCAGGAGAAACCTCAGTGATTGGCAAGTTATAAGATTCAGTATCAAGACCAAGTGCTAATTTTGCCAAGTCTAAATTAATATTTACCCCAGAAAATTCTGAGTAGGCAATCAATTTATTTAAATTACCTTCTAGTTCTCTAATACTATGGGTATATAAAGTGGCCAGAAGGCTAGTTACATCTTCAGTTATGGGTATATTTGCTTGCTCGGCTTTTTTTAAAACAATAGCTGCTCTAGTTTCTATTTCTGGGCTTTGAATATCTGCGACTAGTCCCCATTGAAATCTGGACAATAAACGGTCATGGATAAAATCAACATATTGGGGATGTCGGTCGCATGCTAATACGATTTGTTTGTTTGAATCATGTAGATCGTTAAAAGTATGGAACAGTCCTTCTTGTGTTTGTTCTTTACCTTGTAGAAATTGTATATCGTCTAAGATTAGCGCATCAGCATTTCGATACTTGGCGCGAAATTCATCTGTTTTTCTTTTCTGTATAGCTGTTACAAATTCGTTAGTAAATTGTTCAGTGGTTACATAAAGTATGCTTTGGCTATTTTTTCGCATCAGGTCCGCTATTGATTGTAAAAGGTGGGTTTTACCTAATCCAACACCTGAGTAAATAAATAGAGGATTAAATCTTCCTCCAGGCTCTGTTGCTACACTTAATGCAGATGAATATGCAAGCTTATTAGATTCACCTACTACAAAATTATCAAACCGGTAATTTGATTTATTAAATTTTGAAACTGGTTTTTTTGTTGCTTTTATGTCTATATTAGCTGGTGTTTTTGTAGGGGTTTCTCTATTTTTTGCAACAGTAAAAACGACTTTTGTTTTTATAGAACTTACTTCTTTGACGGCTGATTCTATTTGAGTTTTCATCTTTTTATTCAACCATTCTGAAACAAACGATGAGGAAACTCCAATAGTCAGTACGTTATTTTTAGAATTCAAAACAAAAGTATCTTTTAGCCATGTTTCAAAGCTGGCTTTTGGAATTTTCATTTCAAGTAAACCAAGAGTTGCTGACCAAATATTATTATGTTCAGGGATATTTTGTGTCATATTAAACATAATTCCGATGTTAGTTAGGGCCGGAAAACTAGGATATCACTTTTACCGCACTCAACTCCAAGAGAGAAGAAATGCAATTTTTATGAATTTTGATGTATTCTGTACCAAAGTAAGAATTAAAGGCAAAAAAAAATGAAATCATCAAAAATCAATATAATTTATTTTGGAACTCCTGAAATATCTGCCCATGTGCTTCAAAAAATCAGTGAAGAAAAAATAAACATAGTTGGTGTTTTTACAAGGCCAGATAGTTTTAACGGAAGAGGAAAAAAATTATTAGAAAGCCCAGTAAAACAATTATCAAAAAGTTTGAACCTACCCATATTTGAACCCAAATCTCTTAGAAATGATGCCATAATTGAACAAATTATACAATTATCCCCAGATTTAATTATTGTAGCGGCCTATGGGTTAATAATACCTAAAGAAATATTAGATATCCCTAGATATGGAGTGATTAATATACATCCATCTTTGTTACCAAAATATCGAGGCCCTTCTCCCGTAGCCTCTGCATTGTTAAATGGTGAGTCAATAACAGGAGTAAGTATAATGATGCTTGATGAAGGCATGGATACTGGACCAATACTAGCAGCCGAAAAATTCAGTATAAGGGCTGAACACAATACACAAACATTAACTGAAGAATTATTTCAAATCGGGGCTAAACTTCTTGTTTCAACAATTCCGCCATGGGTGTCTGGAGAAATAACCCCCATTAAGCAAAATACAGAAAATGCGACAACTACTAAACTGTTAACAAAAGATGATGGGTTTGTTGACTGGGGCTCTAATTGCGAATTTATAGCCAGACAAATTCAGGCTTTTAATCCTTGGCCAAGTACTTTTACAAGTTTTTCTTCCAAAAGATTAATCATTGAAAAAGGTTTTTCAGTGATTAATCCACAACTTAGCTCTGAGCATAATAAAAACCCGGGTTATGTTACCCAAACAGTGTTGAATGGCGAAGTTGTTACAGTGGTTGTATGTGGCGAAGGTTTTCTTGTACTCACACATGTGAAACTAGAAGGAAGTTCTTCACAGGATATTGAAGATTTTGTTCGTGGTAAGCCTAATTTTATTGGCTCAACTCTGGGATGAATTATTGATCTTCTGTAATTTCTTCTTCAGCGTTTTCGTCTGAAGAAGTATCGTCTGAAACAGGTTGTTCTTGAATTTCGCCGCTACCGCCAGTAGTTGCAGCCCTTCTAGGCGCAGATATCCTTACCACTACAGAGTCAGAATCTGTTAGTAATAAAACATCGCTGGAAATTTTAATATCAGACACACGTAAAACTTTTTCGAAAGAATCTAAAGACGATAGATCTATCTCAAGCCTTTCCGGTAGATCTTTCGGTAGTGCTGAAACACGTATGGTTCTCATGGTTTGGTTTATTCTTCCGCCATAAGATTTAATGGCGGGAGATTCACCGACTAAACCTACTGAAATATTAGATATAATTTCTTGGGTAGTGGATACTTCAAGAAAATCTACATGCAAAACTTTTTCTGTTACAGGATGTTTTTGAACTTCTCTTAAATATGTAAAACGAGGCTCTTTATCATTATCAATTGTTACAGATACTGGTGTGTTTGGACCTGCTCTATTTAGGAGTCTAGTTAACTCATCAGTTTCTACTTCTAAAGAAACCGATTCGATACCATTACCATAAAGGTGTATTGGTGTTTTTCCGTTTTTACGAAGGAAACGAACATTTTTCCCAATAACATCTCTTTTTGAACTTTTATCTCCAAACCTGAATTTGCCATTTTTATATATACCTTGAAATCATTTAATTAATTAATATCTAAGAAATAACTATTCTAAGAAGTTTATAGATTATGTCAACCTTTAATGATAAATAGACCTAATTTTGCTATTTTACATAAATCTAAGATATCATGTATAGTCTATAATTCATAAGAAACAAAAATTTCTTGAGGGGGCTGTGATGACTCAAGGCAATGCGTTAACGCCTGAACAAGTCAATAGGTATAGTAGACATATAATTATGCCTCAAATAGGTAGTTTGGGCCAAAGAAAGCTGATAAATTCAAAAGCAGTTGTGATTGGAGCTGGAGGCCTGGGCGGCCCAGTTGCTCTTTACCTTGCTTTGGCCGGGGGGGGAACTATAGGGATTGTTGATTTTGATACAGTAGATTTAACAAATTTACAAAGACAGGTTTTACATGATAGTGAATCAATCGGAATGCCCAAGGTGGAATCTGCGTCTAGAACTCTAAAAAGATACAATCCAAATGTGAATGTTGTAACTCACGAAACCCCAATAAATTCTACAAATGCAATGGAGATTCTTGGTGAATATGACATTGTTATAAATGGTGCCGATAATTTTCCTACCCGTTACCTTGTTAATGATGCTTGCTATTTTTTAAAGAAACCTCTAGTAGACGGAAGCATTCTTATGTTTGATGGGCAAGCAACAACCTATATTCCTGGAACGGATAATGCATGTTACAGATGTTTGTTTAAAGAGCCACCACCACCAGGGTCGGTTCCAACTTGTGCCGAAGCTGGTGTTTTAGGGGCACTTACTGCCACTATTGGAAGTATTCAAGCAACTGAGGTTGTTAAAGTACTATTAGGTATAGGAACGCCTTTAGTAAATAGATTATTACTATATGATGGATTGAGTTTAGACTTTAGGGTTGTGAAGTATAGAAAAAATAAAGACTGCCCTTTGTGTAACGGATCCCAAACAGAACTTATTGATTATTTAGAATTTTGCGGACTACCAGCTTCAAGCGAACTGGTTGGTTAATTCGGATAGGTATAATATTGTCTAAAGAGTTAAAATCAAAGAATAATAACCAAATTGAACGCCCCGGGATTTTAAAAGCTGTAGGAAACACCCCTTTAGTTGAAATGCCAAATATTTCTGTTAGTGAAGATGTGAGGCTTTATGCCAAATTAGAAGGAGCAAATCCTACCGGTAGTGTTAAAGATCGGATAGCTTTGCAAATGATTGAGATGGCAGAAGAGAACGGTGAAATTAAAAAGGGAGACACTGTTCTTGAACCATCAAGCGGAAATACTGGCATAGGTTTAGCCATGGTTTGTAAATTAAAAGGGTACAAACTTGAAATTGTTCTTCCTGAAAATGTAAGTCCAGAAAGAGTGCAGTTATTGACTGCCTATGGTGCAAAAATTCATTTTTCTGACGGAGCTAAGGGCACAAATGGATCTATAGATGTTGCTAAAGAAATGGTATCCTCAGGGAAATATTTTTTCCCCTATCAATATGGGAACGAAGCAAACCCTTTAGCTCATTATTATGGGACAGGGCAAGAAATAATAGAACAATTACCAGAAATTGATATTTTTGTTGCAGGTTTGGGTACAGGTGGCACATTAATGGGTACAGGCAGAAGATTAAAAGAATTTAACTCAGAAATTAAAGTTGTTGCAGCTGCCCCTCAGCCTGGGGATGCTATACAAGCTCTGAGAAGTATAGAGGATGGATTTGTTCCTCCCATATTAGATTTAGACTTATTGGATGCAAGAATAATGGTGACAAGTGAAGAGGCGTTTAAAGCAACAAAAATGCTGTTAGATGACGAAGGTATCTTTGCAGGAATATCATGTGGAGCCGTGGTAGCAAGCGCTTTAAAGGTGGCTAGACGTTTGGATAAAGCAAATATTGTCTGTCTATTAGCAGACGCTGGTTGGAAATACCTTAGTACAAATTTATGGACCAAAGAATATGAAGATCTTCAAGAAGAACTTGAAAGCAAACTTTGGTGGTAATTTATTAACGGAGAAAAATGTTAAATTTACATGTTATTTCGACTAATGGTGATATATCTGAAGAATTAGAATCTGCTCTCAAGGCAGAGGATATTTCTTTCTTTTCGATTTTGGAATCTGAAGATTCTTCAATAGGTTTAGATGGGATTCTGCTTGAACTTACAAAAATAGATCACGATGTTATCAATAAAGCTAATGACATTTCTACAAAACTTGGAGTCCCATTTTTTTTAGCTGTTACAAAAGAAGTGCTTCCTTTTTATGATAGTTCATGGGGTGGTCGCGATTTTTTAACGAATCCATATCACCTTGGTGAATTTACTGCACGAATAAAGCAGAAGTCTGAGAATAATTTAGGTATAAATAATTCTATTCCTAGTATTATTACGGCTCAAAACCTAAGAATTGACACAGAGAAATACGAGGTTTTTGTTGCAAATACAAAAGTAATGTTGACGTACAAAGAATATAGATTACTTTGTATTTTGGCAGCAAACCCAGGTAGAGTATTTTCTCGAGAAGTTTTATTAACGGATATATGGGAATACGATTATTATGGTGGGACCCGTACAGTTGATGTACATATAAGAAGATTAAGAAGCAAGATAGAAATTAACGGTAATTTTTTTATAGAAACTATACGAAATGTCGGCTATAAATTCATCTAAATATTTTGCTAAACCCAATCACTAAATTTACATATAATTAACATTTAATTAACTTCTGTGTAATTATTTCTTTATTTTTTTTACCAATATTTAACATACAAGAAATAACTATGTAATTTTACCAATGCATCATTAATTTAATTATTTCACTAATGTCGATATTTATTATTCGACAATTCTACTTGGAGGTTAAAATGAATGATACTGGTAATTTAGCATGGATGATCACCGCGAGTGCATTAGTCCTATTAATGACGCCCGGGTTAGCTTTTTTCTATGGAGGTTTGGTACGAGCTAAAAACATAGTAAATACCATGATGTTCAGCTTTATTTCTATGGGCCTTGCAACCATTGTATGGGTTCTCTGGGGGTATAGTTTAGCATTTAGTGGTGGCGGTGCTTTTATTGGTAATTTAGAAATGATTGGTTTAAATGGTTTAGACGTAACTGATGGAGATACAATTATATTTGTAGCATTTCAAGGTATGTTTGCAATTATTACACCTGCACTAATTACAGGAGCATTTGCTGAAAGATTTAAGTTTTCAACATATATGGTTTTCTTAGTACTTTGGCTAACTTTTGTATACGCTCCTATTTGTCATTGGGTTTGGGCCTCAGATGGTTGGTTATTTAAAAGAGGTGCTTTAGATTTTACTGGTGGTACTGTAGTTCATATCAACGCAGGAATTGCAGCAGTCGCTGCAGCATGGCTTCTAGGTCCTAGAAGAAATATAAGTTCAGGAGTTGAGCCACACAGTGTACCCTTTGTTTTATTAGGAGCAGGATTGCTTTGGTTTGGATGGTTTGGTTTTAATGCAGGGTCTGAACTCGCATCTGATGCCCGGGCAACTATGGCCTTTTTAGTGACAAACATAGCCGCAGGAACAGCTCTAACAGTATGGGTGATATTACAATACCTAAAGACTGGCAGATTTAGTGCTGTAGGTGCTGCATCTGGAGCTGTAGGTGGTTTGGTGGCTATTACTCCTGCCTCAGGTTTTGTAAACCCATTAGGAGCACTTGTTATTGGTGCAGGCGCTGGCGCTCTTTGTTATGGTGCAGTTATAGTGCGCTCAAATTTTAATCTAGACGATGCTTTAGAGGTTTTTCCTGTTCATGGTATAGGTGGTATTTGGGGAGCAATTATGACTGGAGTTTTTGCAGTCGAA
>MDTE01103869.1_pt1 | contig 12795 bp, 14 predicted proteins | sample 811231 | NCBI WGS metagenome assembly MDTE01 (sample SAMN05326651, study PRJNA326480) | marine metagenome | isolation source: seawater | place: Indian Ocean: Red Sea | collected 2010
ATGATCACGATGACCACGGTCACGATGATGATCATGATGGCCATGAAGATGAACATGAAGGCCACGATGATCACGATGGGCATCACCATGGTGAATTCGATGCTCACATATGGTTAGACCCAGCAAATGCAAAAGAAATGGTTTTAGAGATTGCTCATGAATTATCAGAACTAGATCCTAAAAATAAAAATAAATATGAGCAAAATGCTGATAGGACTATTTCTTCTTTAAATAGCCTTATTGAAGAAGTTAATAAGTCAATATCTAAAGATGCGAGTTATGTAGTTTTTCATGATGCATATCAGTATTTTGAAAATAGGTTTGGTCTAACTCCAGCAGGTGCTCTTACTTTAAATCCAGATGTTCTTCCTGGTGCTAAACAAATTTCTGCTGTTCAAGATCTTATTCAAGATGAGAATATAAAATGTATTTTCTCTGAACCTCAATATAACCCTAAAATAATTGAAACATTAGCAAGTGATATGAACATATCAACTGGTGTAATGGATCCTTTAGGTGCATATATTGATAAAGGACCCACAATGTACTATGAATTAATTTTGAGTATTGCCGACTCAATAAAAAAATGTAGTTAGCAAACTTTGTAATTGATTTCAGAAAATTTAGTTTTTTTATAGATTTCAATTACAAAAAAAAGGATTATTTACAAATGCTTATTAAAGGATTTCATTGGTCATATGAAATTAAAAAAACCAAAAGTGTGTAATAAGAAATTTAAAAGAATCATCGAAGAGCAATACTACCCAATATCATTTATTGAAAGGGTTAATTTGATGTATCATTTAAATTCTTACAAAAGAGATGCTTTAAAAAAAAATAATACAAAAATAATTTCTAGGGGATCTTGATAATATTTGTAAGTATGGGTTTTTTGAAACGTATTTCATTCTAAAAGTGCTGATTTGTCTTCATATAATTAGCTAAATAATATTGAATAATCAATGTTTCTAGCCTAGATTATGGTCATGAATTTATCTGATGCATCGAAAAAAGAAATAGATTTAGTACTTAATGACTGTGATTGGAGACAAACCAAGCAGAGAGTTATATTGTTAAAATCTATTTTTGATGGGAAGGATAAACATTTTTCAATAAATCAAATAAACGAAAAACTTAAAGATAATAAAAGCTATTTTTCCTTAACAACTTTATATGAAAATTTAAGCACATTAGTTGAAAAAGGCTATTTAAAACAAATTACTGTTGATAAACAATCTTTTTACGATACTAATACTTCCGATCATGTCCATGTCTACAATCAAGAAGAAAATAAAATTTATGATTATAAAGACTACAAAGAATTACATAAAGATCTACCAATACCCGCCTGTTTAGCCCTTTTAGAAGAATATTCTTTGGTAATTAATTTAAAAAAGAAATAATCTTCTTTGTAATTAGTTTCAAAAAACTTCTGATCATACTCAAAATTAACATCAATTTTTTTTATAGTTCAAAGTCTTTTATTTTTTATTTAAAAAATAACTCATGATAAATAAATGTAATCTAATTATAAAAATTTTTTTTTTTAATATTTTTATTTTCACCAATTTTCAATTCTTCGAATGCTAAAGAATTAAAAATTTACTCTGAGAGACAACCTATGTTAATAAAACCTCTTTTAAATGAATTTGAAAAAGATACTGGTATAAAGGTTGAATGGATTTATTCCAAAAAAGGCCTAGTTCAAAAAATAATTCTAGAAAAAGATAATCCCGTTGCTGATGTTTTTCTATCATCAGATATATCTAGACTTATAGACCTCGAAGAAGAAGGAGCAAGTATCAATCTTGATAAAATTTCAACAGTTCCAGATTATTTACAAAGCGATAATTGGGTTGGTTTGACCCAAAGAGCAAGAATTATTTACGTTAACAAAAATTTAAATATTAAAAACATCTCATATGAAGACCTAATTCTTCCTGAATATAAAGGAAAAATCTGTATTAGATCAGGTTTCCATCCTTACAATGTTTCACTTTTTGCATCTCTTATGGAGCATCACAGTGAAGCTTGGTTAGAGAGTTATCTTTTAGATTTGAAGACGAACCTGGCTAGAAAACCTCAAGGTAATGACAGAGATCAAGTCAAAGCCATTTATGCTGGTGTTTGTGATTTTAGTATCGGTAATCATTACTACTTCTTTAAGATGCAAGATAATGACGATCAAAAAATGTGGCTAGATAAAGCCACTATCATTTTTCCAAATCAAGATGGTAGAGGGGCCCATGTAAACATTTCTGGAATAGCTATATTAAATGAAAATAACAAAGAGGCATCTATTGAATTAGTAAATTTTTTAGCTAGCTCAAAGGCCCAATCTATTTATGCTAACGATAATAATGAATTTCCCGTTAGTCCAAAAATCCCATCCTCTGATAGAGTTCAAAAATTAGCAGGCAATGCAAAGTTTGATCGCTTAGAGTTAGAAAAACTGGCTTCTAATAGAAAAAAAGTTATTAATCTTTTAAATAAAATTAATTTTGATGAATAAACTTTTCAAGGATGGTCTCTTAATAGACCCGTTGCCCTCCAAGGTTAGAGGGCATTTTAATCATTAGCACTATAACTAGAATGCCAATCCTTAAGAATTAAATAACTTATAAATCTAACTATATTAAAAAGAATTATTCCAGTTAAAGAAATCAAAACAACTGAAGCAAACATTTTTGGTATTTCCAGTTGATAACCTGACTCAATTATTCGATAGGCTAGCCCGCTATGTCCAGAAATTGGTCCTATGACAAACTCACCGACTATTGCTCCTATTAAGGCTAATCCGGTACTAATTTTTAAACCAGATAAAAAATAAGGAAGAGCGTTAGGTAAAACCACATATCTTAGTAATTGTATTTTGTTAGCTCTGTAAAGCCGCATCAAATCTAAATGGTTTTTTTCTGTGCTTTTTAAGCCTGTAATTATATTGGTTAATAATGGAAAAAATGCCACTAAGAAAGCACATATTAAAGTAGCCATTTCAGAGCTATCGACCCAAATTGAAATTAAAGGTGCAATAGCAATTATAGGTGTGACTTGTAAGATAACAGTAAGCGGCATCATGGAACGCTCTACAACTCTCGAAAAGTAGAAGATTATAGCCATAAATAGACTAATTATTACTGATGCAAATAAAGCGGTAATAGTAACTTTTATTGTGATAGCTAGAGAAGACATTAAAGAAAAGAAATTAAAATAAATGGACTCTATGATCATTGTAGGAGGTGGAAGTAAATACCATTTAATACCAAGAGCATGAAAAAGCACTTCCCATAAAACAAGAAAAGATAAAATAATTAAAGGTGATTGTATTTTAGACACCCTGACCTCTATTCAAAGAGTCTGAAACTATTTTCGCTTGTTCATAAAACTCCGAAGTGAAACGATAATCTTCATCTTTATCAATTCCAGAAAAATCAAACTCCTCAAAAATTCTTCCAGGGTTAGATTGCATTACATAAATTCGATCAGACAAATAAACCGATTCATAAATACTGTGAGTCACATAGATAACGGTCAAGTCTTTTTCTTTTTTAATTTTTAATATCTCTTGGCTTAATTCAAATCTTCTGGTTTCATCTAATGCACTAAAGGGCTCATCCATTAAAAGAACCTTAGGTTGGGTTACAAGCGCTCTAGCGATAGAAACTCTCATACTCATGCCTCCAGAAAGTTGTTTTGGAAAGTATCCTTCAAATCCCTCTAGCCCAACTAGTTTTATTATTTCGTAAATTTTTTCATCAGCGCTATAATTATTTTCTTTCAAAATTTTGAGAGGCATTTTGATATTCTCATATACATTCATCCAAGGTAATAAGTTAGGTTCTTGGAAGACAAAACTTAAGTTTGCAGGATTTTCAGGTGAATTTTGAAAATTAGAGGTTGGCCAGTTGATTGATCCAGACGAGGGTTTTACCAAACCACACATGATTTTAAGAATTGAAGTTTTTCCACAACCTGAAGGACCTAATATAGATAAGAAGTCTTTCTGAAATACGTCTAGGTTGATATTTTCTAGGGCATTACTCGAAGCACCAGCAAATTTTTTATTTATTAAACCAAGCTGGGCGAGTAACTTTTGTTTGTTACTTGCTAACTTGGACTGACGATCTGTATCTGTTAAAACCCTCAGTGACATAGCGAAGTTATTTTAGTTTGAAAATTCTAAAGTGTAAGCTTTTTCATAATCAAATTCAGTATCATAAATTCCCAATTTTACTGACATTTCATAGAATTCCTTCCAACGATCAGCATCCATAGATCCAATTTTCTGATTATCTCCAGTAACAATATTATACTCAATCATTTTTTGATGGGCATAAGCTAGTTTATCTGAGGGCATATCAGGATTAAGTTCTTGGATTAAGTCAAATGCTGGTTGAGGATTGCTAGCAAGATAATCTTGCCAACCTAAGCGAGAGGCTGCGATAAATCTCTTGATTAAATCTGGATTTTCTTTGATAATTTTATCTGAAGTTTCAATGGTATTAGCATAAGCACTAAAGCCATGATCAGCTAATAAATGAACTACAGGCTCAAATCCAGCAGCTTTTTTTATGGCAAAAGGCTCACTAGATAAATAACCCTGTTGAATTGATTGTGGGTCGTCAATAAAGGGTTGAGAATTAAAATTATAGCTCTTTAACTGATCATCAGAGAGATCATATTTATTTTTAATAAAGCCCCAAAAAGAAAGTCTACCAAAGTTTGATAAGAATATAGTTTTACCTTTAAAATCACTGGGATGATCAATTCCTACATTGGGATGAGAAATTAAAACCTGTGGTGTCTTTTGAAAAAAAGCAGCAACTGCAGTAAAAGGTAAATCTTGTCTAGCGTAATTTAAAGCCCCAGCACTGCCCCCTATATTGAATTCTACTTGATTTGCCATCAACATAGCTTTGGTATTTACAGAAGGACCTCCAGGGATAATTTCAACTTGGATATTTTGATCAGCATAGTATCCCTTAGCTATAGCCTGAAAATAGCCACCATGTTCACCTTGAGGCACCCAATCCAAAGATAGTTTGACTAAATCCTTAGCTTGTAAATTAAGAGTTAATAAGAAAAAAAGTGATATTAAAATTTTTATCATAATTAAATTTTAATATTCTATTTTTTTAGATAAATGGAAAATTTGTCCTATTCCAAAATGACACAACTCATTATTTTTTTCTTTTTGAAACTCTTCTTGATTTAACACCAGAGGATTTGAAAAATTTACATACTTGAAAGGCAACTAAAGCTGCAGCAATTTGAATTGCTATAAAAGAAAATGCGCTCATTGGATCTATACTTGCATCAGAATTTGAGAATATTCTTCCAATAGCAACGGCTGGGTTGGCAAAAGCTGTTGAGCTTGAATATGTAATAGCAGCAAAAATATAAGTTCCTACAGCAAATGGGATTGACTCTGATTTATTATTTACCAGTATATGAATAATCATAACAAGACCAAAAGTTGTTATAAATTCACTTGCATATTGACCATAACCATCTCTGACAATATCTGATATTGGGAAGATACTGGATTCATACATTAAATTAACAGCAACTGCTCCAGCAATACCGCCAAGTATTTGTGAGATAAAATATGGTATAGCTTCATCAAATTTCATATCTCCTTTTGCTAAAAAGGAAATTGTAACAGCAGGATTAAAATGTCCTCCAGAAATAGGACCAAAAACCATGATCATTACCATCAGTGTACCACCAATTGAAAGAGCATGAGCCAAGTGAGCCGCTGAACTTTCACCCATAATACTCATTGCTAGATTGTTAGATCCTAGAATGGCCCCAACTAAGAAAGCTGTACCAATAAATTCAGATAAATATTTTTTCATTTTATACCCCTAAATACAAAGTTAAATATATCAGAAAAAAAATCGTTCTAAACACAAATAAATAATTATAATGTCTATATGTACTATTCTTTTTTGGTCTCTTATCTAGATGCACCTTTTTTATTGTTATCGGCTGTTACCACAGGTTTAATTATTAGAATTTTTTATAACCAATACATGAAAAAAAAAATAATTTACAGGGCAATTTTATCAATTGGGCTTTTTATTTTTAATTCTATAATAATAGTTCCTGGCATAGTTTTTGCATATAGATGGATTATGATTTGCGGTTTTTATCAACCTAATGGTTTTTTTAATTTAGATAATAATTGTAGCGGTGATGTTTTTAGTTTACTTGCTCCAGGGCTTTTTTTATTGTCGTAAACATTTGATCTATTTGACCTTCATTGACAATTAAAGGAGGGGAAAAAGCCAAGGTATCTCCGTTAGCTCTAACCATTAATCCTAGATCCCATGCTTTTTTCATAACATCAAAACCTCGGGCCCCTATAGCCTTATCTCTTGGCTCTAGTTCTAATGCAGCTATCACACCTAAGTTTCTAATATCAATAATATGCTTTGTTCCCTTGAGACTATGTGCAGCCTGTTGAATTAATGGAGCCATTTTAGCTGCATTTTCAAACAAACCTTCATCTTGGTAAATATCTATAGTTGCAAGAGCAGCAGCACAGGCTACAGGATGACCAGAATAAGTATAGCCATGAAATAATTCTATTGGAGCATCTGCGTTTTCAAGCATCGATTCATAAATGTAATCTTGAACAATAGTAGCACCCATAGGTATTGTTGCGTTGGTAATACCTTTAGCACATGAAATGATATCGGGTATAATACCAAAGTATTCAGAACCAGTTGCCTTTCCTAATCTTCCAAAAGCAGAAATCACTTCATCAAAGATAAGGAGAATGTCGTGTTTGGTACAAATTTCACGAAGGCGCTCTAAGTAACCTTTTGGGGGAGGAAGTACTCCTGTTGATCCAGCAATAGGTTCCACAATCACAGCAGCAATAGTCGAAGCATCATGAAGTTGTACTAATCGTTCGAGGTCATCTGCCAATTCAGCACCATATTCTGGTTGACCATGAGAATAAGCATTGACCGCAGGATTATGAGTATGACGTAAATGATCAACACCACTTAACATTGATCCAAAATACATTCTATTTTTGACCATACCGCCTACACTTATGCCACCAAATCCTACTCCATGATATCCGCGTTCCCTTCCAATCAGTCTTGTTTTTGAGGAATGCCCGCGTGCACGTTGATATGCAAGGGCAATCTTAAGAGCACTATCAACAGCTTCAGATCCAGAATTAGAAAAGAAAACATGATTCATTCCCTCTGGAAATATTTCTGCTAAACGATTTGCTAATTCAAATTGTTTTGGATGACCAAATTGGAATGGAGGAGAGTAGTCAAGTGTTTCTAATTGTTCTGCAACTGCCTCTTGAATTTTTTTTCTTCCATGCCCCGCATTAACACACCATAAACCAGCTGTACCATCTAAAATCTCACGATTATCATCACTAATAAAATGCATGTCTTTAGCACCTATGATAATTCGAGGATCTTTTTTGAACGCCTTGTTCGGCGTGAAAGGCATCCATAAGGACTCCAAATTGTTAGGCTTGCTCATTGTTCCTCCAGAAACTTAATATAATAAGAAAACTCTATTCCTAGATATATATTTCAGCAAGGGTAATTATGTCCTTCAGATATATAGAATAATTATTGAAAATTAATGTTTTTTTTAAAAAATTTTAGATGGAGTTTTGGATTCAACCATATTACTTTGACTGATGTCTGAATTGTCGATTACTCTCAAATGGACTGTAGGTGACGGAGAAATGTCCCAAGGCAAATATTCTAATTCTCATGAAATTTTTTTTAATGAGGATTATAAGATCATATCTGATGCTGCCCCTGATTGGGGCGGTAGTTCTTCAAATACTAATCCTGAACAAACGTTAGCTGCTTCATTAAGCAGTTGTCATATGATGACCTTTTTAGCTTTAGCTGCGAAAGCAAAGTGGCCAGTTATTGCTTATAAAGATAAGGCAGACGCTTATTTAGGTAAAAATTTGAATGGCAAAATGGCTGTTACTAAGATTGTGTTACACCCAACTGTTTCTTTTGATGGTGATTTTAGCGTATCTGATAAAGAAATGAAGGAGATGCATGATAGATCTCATCGTTACTGTTTTATTGCAAATTCTCTTTCTGAAAATGTGGAGATTGAAGTAAGTCTATGAACAATAACATCTCATCTTTATTAAAAATTGAGGATCTCAATGATGGAATTTTCAAAATTATACTTAATGATCCTGAAAGCCAAAATACCCTATCAGAAAAAATGATAGATGAGCTTCAATCTACTTTTGAAGAATTTGAAAAAGGCCCTAGTCGGGTCTTGATTTTAGCTTCCTCAGGTAAGGTCTTCTCCGCAGGTCACGATTTAAAAGAGATTAAAGCTGCTAGATCAAATGCCGATCATGGCAAAGAGTACTTTTCTTTAATTTTAAAAAAATGCTCGACTCTCATGCAGTCAATTGTCCATCACCCCAAACCTGTTATTGCCCAAGTAGAAGGGGTAGCTACAGCAGCTGGATGTCAATTGGCCCTTAGTTGTGATTTGGTCTATGCCAGTTCCGCTTCTAAATTTGCTACTCCAGGAGTAAATATCGGACTATTTTGTTCAACACCTATGGTTGCTTTATCCAGAAACATTTCTTCCAAAAATGCCATGGAGATGTTACTTACAGGAGAGATGCTCTCAGCAAAAGAAGCAGCTGAAAAAGGTCTAATTAACAAGAGTTTAGAGTATAAAGAAGTTGAGGCATATGTTTTAGAAAAGGCAAAAAAAATATCCTCCAAATCGAAAAAGACAATAAAAATTGGAAAAACTGCATTCTACCATCAAATTGAAATGCCATTATCAAAAGCTTATGAATTCGCTTCTCAAGTGATGTTAGAAAATATGCTCGATCATGACTCTAAAGAGGGTATAGATGCATTTTTAGAAAAAAGATTTCCCAAATGGGAAGATTAAATTGAGTTATGGTAAATCCTTACAATCAGGATCTTGATCAAAATCCAGCTAACTATCAACCACTTACTCCTCTTACATTTTTAGAACGGGCATCTGATGTTTTTCCAAATCATATAGCTATCATTCATGGAGGTCTTCAAAGGTCTTATGATGAGTTTTATTCTAGAACTAGACAATTAGCTTCTGCATTGGCCAAACAAGGTATGACCCGAGGGAGTACGGTGTCCACATTACTTTTTAATACCCCTCCAATGCTAGAGGCTCATTATGGTATCCCTATGTGTGGAGCAGTTATTCACGCTATCAATACTCGCCTAGATCCTACTACTATTGCTTTTCAATTAGACCATGCTGATTCTAAAATTTTAATTTTTGATCGAGAATTATCAGATTTAGTAAGAGATGTACTAGAAATATGTAAAACTTCTCCAATTCTGATTGAGTTTGTAGATAATGAATTCGATTACTCCCAAATTACAACAAGCAATCTAGATATAATTGATTATGAAAAATTTTTATTAAGTGGAGATAAAGACTACAAGTGGCTTATGCCAAAAAACGAATGGGATGCTATATCAGTAGGTTACACCTCCGGAACTACTGGAGACCCCAAAGGAGTTGTATCTCATCATAGAGGCGCATATCTGTTAGCTCAAGGTAATGCAATGGTAGCATCCATGCCAAAGCACTCTGTATATCTTTGGACACTTCCAATGTTTCATTGTAATGGGTGGTGTTTCCCATGGACAATGTCTGCGATAATTGGCACTCATATATGCTTACGACAGGTTCGAGCAGATCAAATATGGAATTACATAAAAACTCATAAAATTAGCCATTTATGCGGAGCGCCAATTGTAATGTCCATTATCTTATCTTTTGAAAATCAAGAAGATTATAGACCAAGTAATCAAGTTCAGTTTTTTACTGCAGCTGCACCACCTCCAGAGAATGTATTGAAGCAAATGCAACAAGCGGGTTTTTTAGTCACTCATCTTTATGGTTTAACTGAAACCTATGGCCCTGCAGTTATAAATGAATGGCATGATGAATGGAACTCTTTAGATATGAGTCATCAAGCATCTCTTAAAGCAAGGCAAGGTGTTCGGTATCTTCCTCTTGAGCATTTAAGTGTTTTAAACCCAGATACAATGAATCCCGTCCCACCAGATGGAAAAACTATTGGTGAGGTAATGTTTCAAGGGAATATAATTATGAAAGGATATTTAAAAAATAAATCCGCTAATGAAAAAGCATTTAAGGATGGTTGGTTTCATTCAGGGGATTTAGCAGTAGTTTATCCCGACGGCTACATACAATTAAAAGATCGTTCTAAGGATATTATAATTTCTGGAGGAGAAAATATTTCTTCAATTGAAATAGAAGAGGTATTACTTAAAAATAATTTTATTAATGCTGCTGCTGTTATTGCAGTTGCTGATGAAAAATGGGGAGAGGTACCTTGTGCTTTTATAGAGGTTAAGCCTAATGTTCAGTTTGAAGTTGAACAAGCTAAATTATGGTGCAACGATAATTTAGCCTCATTTAAAATTCCTAAATACTATTTTTTTGAACAAATTCCACGAACTTCAACTGGTAAAATTCAAAAATTTATTTTAAGGGAAAAGGCAAAAAAACTAATTAAAATTTGAGGACGACGTGTGACGTGCGCCATCCTCAAAACTCATTTACATACGAGCGCCAATTATACCGACCACTAACCAAATAATCATGATAAGAAAAGGATAATACCCTGTGAACATATCTGCCATTTGTAACCTCCGTGATTCTCTATAAATAAGATTAATACTTTCTATATAATATGCAATAATTGCATATCTATTTATTCTAAAACAACAATTATAAATAAAAAAACTGTTAAAAATGTGGATAAACCATGCAATTTATTTATATCGAATGCACCATTGTTATTTATTCGACCTTGTAATAAGTATATCTATCTGATGTTGATCAAATCTAAATTTATTCAAAATTGTAAAGATAGAGGTATTACAATTTCTACTTCTGAATCTTGTACCGGAGGAATGTTAGCATCAGAATTTACTTCAATAGCTGGGATTTCTCAAATATTCCAATCAGGATTGATTACATACTCAAACGAGTCTAAAAGAAAACTTCTGAGGATATCAACAGCAACTCTTAAAAAATATGGAGCTGTAAGTAGACAAGTTTGCGCTCAAATGTGTTTAAATTTACATAAAATTTCTAAGAGCCAACTTACTTTTTCAACTACAGGGGTAGCGGGCCCAACAGGTGGGACTAAGTTAAAACCAAAAGGACTAGTTTACATAGGGATCTATTTTAAAAAAAATATTTATGTCGAGAAATTGATATTTAGTCCAAAAAAATCTCGTCTTCAAATTCAAAAAGATACTGTTAAAGAATGTTTTACATTGGCTAACGAAATTATTAATGGCCAATAAAAAAAATTACAATAGCCTTTTGCCTGATGATTTTATTCTTAGTGAGGAGTTTGACTCAATAGTTAAACAGTTAGAAAATACAAATGACCATTTTTATATTACCGGAAAGGCTGGAAGTGGTAAGTCTACATTACTTGCATATTTTCGATCAATGACCAATAAAAATACAGTTGTTCTTGCTCCAACTGGAGTAGCAGCAATTAGAGTCAAGGGCCAAACAATACATTCTTTCTTTGGCTTCCCCCCTAAAGTTATTCAGACAAAACATATTAAAAAGGTTCGACAAATAGAAGTTTTACAGAACTTAGAAACTTTAATTATTGATGAAATCTCGATGGTTCGTGCTGATGTTTTTGATGCAATTGATTACAGTCTTCGAGTTCATCGAAGGAAACTCACTCAGCCTTTCGGAGGTGTTCAACTAATTGTTTTTGGTGATCTTTTCCAATTACCACCTGTGGTAAATATGGATGAAACAAGTCTTTTAGAGCGCATATATCCAAATGGTTCCTTTTTTTTTCACTCTAATATATTCCAAGACGCACAGTTCAAAACCCTTGAATTACAAAGCATTTATCGTCAAAAAGATGATCATTTCATATATATACTCAACTCTGTTAGGGATGGAACTATTTCTCATTCACAGCTTGATAAACTAAATGACTCTCTAGTAGATAATTTTGAAATGGATGAAGGAAAAATAATTTTAACAACAACTAATGCAAGAGCGAGTAGCATTAATCAAAAATACCTAAGCCAATTAAGAGAGGAAGAGTTTTCATATAAAGGTCAGGCTACAGGTCTATTTTATAAAGAACTCTTTCCTACAGATGAAGTTTTAAAACTTAAAAAAGGAGCCCAGGTCATTATGATTAAAAACGACCCTGAGAAGAGATGGGTTAACGGATCTATAGGCATCATTCATGAAATTGCTCAAAGAAAAATAAAAGTTAAAATCAATCATAAAATATTTGAAGTAAAAAAAGAAAAATGGGATCGAATACAATATACTTATGATGAAAATCAGCAAGAGGTCCAAGAGGATATTACAGGATCATTTAAACAATACCCTATGAGACTAGCTTGGGCAATTACTATTCACAAAAGTCAGGGTCAAACATTTGAAAACGTAATTATAGATATGAATCAAGGCTCATTTGCACCGGGACAGCTTTATGTTGCCTTAAGTCGTTGTATAAGCCTAGAGGGCATCGAGCTTCTTCGACCTATTAAAAAATCAGATATCATTGTTAATAATCAACTGATAGGATTTCAAGATCGTTTAATTTAAGAAATGAAAAAAAAAATTTTATATACATTTGTTGTTTTTTCTGTTTTTGGTTTTGGCTTATATCTTGCCTCAACTTTTGAATATCACGGTTATTACAATGAATGTCAAAAAGAAAGTCATTCTGAAGGA
>MDTE01059679.1_pt1 | contig 12794 bp, 8 predicted proteins | sample 811231 | NCBI WGS metagenome assembly MDTE01 (sample SAMN05326651, study PRJNA326480) | marine metagenome | isolation source: seawater | place: Indian Ocean: Red Sea | collected 2010
AATAATTAATTGCACTATTTATATTACTTTCATTCATTAATATGTTTATTATTTCACCATATGTATCTTTTAAATAATCACATGAATCACGTCTTTTTATTGATAAGCCCATATATTTTAAATGACCCTCATCTGGATCATCTTCATATAACATTCCTACGTATCTTTTTTTTGACAATAAGATAAAAGGCATTAATGTTTTTTCATATTCCAAAAACATTGGTGGTTTTAAAAACATTGAACATACTTCTGCAGCTTCTTGTGCTAATTCTATTGTATATTTTAATGCATCATAACCCACTACTTTTTCATCTGTTTCTGGTTCTTTTAGATTAAACGTAAAGAACACCGAATCTGTATCTCCATATATATATTCTGCATTCGTTTTTAATTTTCTTCCATCTTTTGCTGTATATTCTGAGTCACCGTACAATTCTTCTATCATTCGTTTTCCATATATTATCATCATACGACCTGTTGCCGTTGTTGATGCTGCTACATCCACTTCGTAAAACGTTGATGTTCTTGCACCACATTGACCATATAATGAATTTGCTGTTACTTTATAACCTAATTGTCTCTTATCTAATATATTTTTCATGAATGGATCATTCTCTGTTTTTATTTTCTTTCTTGTATCCTTTCTTGCTTTTAATAGTTCTTCTAATATTGAAGGCATAATTGATTTTTGATTATTTGGTAATTGTGCCCATCTACATATCTTTCTTCCTACTTTTGTCTTCTCTGCCCTTCCTTTTGGATTATTTGCTGGTCTTCTATATTCAAATATATCATATTCTATATCTATATATTCATACCCCTCTAGATTATCATATATAAATTCTCCTTTCTTATTCTTCTCACCTGTCGTTCTCACTAATTTATTATTATTATCATATGTCTTTGTCCATACTTTACTGTCATGACTATAATTTTGACTTATCATCGATGATGGATATAACGATGAGTAATCTACACAAGCTACTGGATTATCCATATACATATCACATTTTGGTGGTAATACTATTGCTCCTTCATAACCACTTGCATTTTTCGGTTTTTGAAGATCCGGCATTAATGTATCCTTCTCTCTGCATTTCTTCGCTACATAACTTGTTAATTTTATACCTTGCCCCCTAAATACTAAGTAACTTATTGGAACACTACAAATACTCGCCATCTCCACATATCCTGTTATTACATCTATCTTATTCATTAAATAATGTACCAAGTTACAATCCTGAATACAATATTTTGCTACTATTGCCCTATCCTTATCATCTCCTTTTGTTAATCTAAATATATCTTGAGGTGTCACATCGTCCTTCGCCATACCCCACTTTAATTTCTTATTTGTTTCTATCTTTTCTAGTCCTTCTACTACTAATATATTATATTTCTTATCTCCTTCACATACATCATACAATATTTCTTTTACTTTTATCTTTCTTCCATTATCATAATGGTCTGTTGTAAAACTTACTAATTCTATATGAATATAATCTCCTACATTTAAACCTATTATATTTTTTGTATATAAATGTGTTTCCTTTCCTTCATATTTTATCTTTTTTATATCATCACTTATATACTGACCTGCTACATCATCTAATTTATATGATGATAAATTGAAATCCCTCCTGAAATATGCATACATATCTATTTGTAATCTTCCAAACATATTCACATATTTTAAATCATATTCACCACTTGCTATTACTATCTTTGTATTCTCTATACTTTCTACTTTATAATTCTTCATTTTTCCACATATTTCTTCTTTATTTCTCGATAATTTTAAAAATTCTTGGACACACTTATTCTCTTTTGCCCTCTGAAACATAAACTCATAATCAAATCCAAATATATTATAACCTATTATTATATCCGGATTCTCCCTATCTATTAATCTCTTCCAAGCTAGTAATACTTCTTTCTCTGTCTCATAACATTCTATATCTACATTTTCTATCTTTTCACAACCATTTAATACTATACAATGATTATAATAAGGTGTCTCTTCACCATATTTCATAAATGTAGAACCTATAAATGTTACTGGATCACCTTCCAATTCTGGTAATGTTGATGTCAATATCTCATTTAATTCATTTATTAATGAATCTCTCTTTTTTTCTGTATTACACAATAATTCTATTATTGTTACTTTTTTATCTATCTTCTCTTTCTTACTTATTTTATTGTCTTCATCTTCACTCTCTTCATTCTTCTCAAATGCATCGCTTATTCTTAATATATCACTCCTTGATTCTTTTGACACTATACTTTCTACTTTCTCTTTTATCATTATTTCTATATATTTTTCTAATTCTTCTTTTGATGGTTTTTCTTTTGGATATACTTTATCTATTGTTTCTTGTTTTAATGATAATATTTTCTCTTCTTCATAAAATGCCTTTGTTACTATCTTTTTAAATAATGTATTTGCTGCTGCTTTTTTTATATTTGTTCTTTTTTTTATAAATATATCTACTATGTTTGTTGATAATTTTTTATATGTTTTTACCGGTACTGGAAAATCTCCATGACTACTTCCTGCCTCTATATCATAACTCATTATTTTAAAAGGTACTATTGTCTCTTTCTCCGGCATTGGTATTACTTGCCTTACTTTACATATGTATTCATAATCACATGTTGTCCTCTTATCTATCTTTTGCACTATCACTTCTTTTACTGGTATGCTTACCCAACCTGACGGACTCACTTTATTTATATGTAAATAACGTAATAATGGAGGTATATTCCCTTCATATATCTTCATATTACAACCTTGATATACAAAACTTGTTTGTACTTTATCTCTTAATTGCTCTCCTGTCTCTTCATTTATATCTTCACTATACGAATACCACATATTTTTTACTTTATTCATTATATAATTATTTTCAAATGTTAATTTTACAAACTTACTTTTCTTTCCACCTGTAAAACCATATAATTTATTATATTCTACTAATTCTGCGTCACATACCATCATTCTTGTACTATCTTCTTTCCTTTTACTTATTTTACCATTCAAATATGTTTGTAATGACCTTACATTTCCTTCTTCCCAATCATCTGTTACTTCTACATAAAAGAATGGCTTGTAATCTGTCACTATTATTGAACAACTTTGACCTAATTCATTTATTCCTATCATTTCTATATAAAATTTCTTTTCTGTTGGATATACAAAATCTTCACTACTTTCATTTATATCTTCTCCATCATATGCTTTGAAATCAAATAATCGAAACGACTTCATTATTCTACGAGTTTTCATTCTTTAATTTAATATGTTATTTTTCTTTTATATTTTTTGTTTTATTTTATTTCAATTTTACACTTTTACATTAATATACAAAATTGATTTTTTTTACATTTTTTTATAATTTTTAAAAACCATTAATGTCTCATATTTACAGTATTGATAATCTTGTTGTTGGTCAAGTTACCAAACGTCCTTCTGCCTCTATTAAATCTCCTTATGTTGCTGATATACTTTTAAATGATAAAACTATTCTTGGTCATTGTCCTTCTCTTGGTTGTTGTGGCTTAGCTGATTCTAACGCTACTGTTCTTATGGCTCCTTCTCCTAATCCTAAAAGTAAATGTGATTATGTTGTTTATCTTTCTGCTTTTACTGACCATCATAAAAATAAAACTGTTATTGTTGGTATTCACCCCAAACTTGCTGAAATTATTGTTAATAAGTCTATTATTAATTCTTCTTTCACTTGGTTACCCTCTGTCACTAATTATACACGAGAATATGTTATTAAAGACACTGATTTAGGTGTTGATTCTAGATTTGATTTTCATGGTTTTGATTCCAATAATAATGAATTTGTACTTGAAGTTAAAACCGTTCCACTTGCTGATTATGAAGATATTCCTAAAAAAGATAGAAAAAATAAAAATTATGATAATATTCCTTTTGAAAATAAAGTTGCTTATTTTCCTGACGGTTATCGAAAAAAAGCAACTGACCCTGTCAGTCCTCGTGCCCTCAAACATGTTAATGAATTAAGAATTCTTAAAACCCATAAAAATATACGTTCTATTCTCTGTTTTGTTATTCAACGCGATGATGTTACCAGTTTTCAACCATCTGTCATTGACCCTATCTACTCTGATGCCTTGCATCTTGCTAAAAATTCTGGCGTCGAAGTTTATGCTATTGTTTGTAATTGGAATCTTGATGGTACATGTAATATTATTAATGACAATCTTAATATTAATTGGTCTTCGTAAATTATTATTATATTCATTCTAATAACAATTTAAAATAATCCGAATAATTTCTTTCTCTTTACTGTTTTCTTTCTCTTTACTGTTCTCTTCTTTTTTGCTGTTTTCTTCTTTTTTGCAGCCTTCTTCTTTTTTGCTGTTTTCTTCTTTTTTGCAGCCTTCTTCTTTTTTGCTCCACCTAATAAACCCATAAAACCTTCTTTTGATTTTGGTTCTTCATTTGCTTCTCCTTCTGGTTCTCCTGACATACCACCAAACCATCTATTAAATCCATCGATTGAACGATCTACATTATTATGAATTTGTATATTACCATTTGCATCTTTTGAATAAAATGATGGAAATCCTGATACTTTACCTTCTAAACCATGATTTCCTAATTCTTTTGATTCAATTGTCATTATTTCTATACCATTAAAATTTTTGTTATTATCTTTACTAAATTGTGACCATTCTGGTTTCATTGCATCACAATGCCCACAACCGTCCATTAATAATGCTCCTGCTTCAACTATTTTTGCCATTATATAAATAGAATATATTTAAATATATTCCAAAAATATTTCTCATATTACACTATATAACATGACTAAATCATTTTTTAAGATATTATTGATATTTATATTTTTACTCGGTATATTATTTATTATTAGTAATAGTACTGTTGTACCTTATAACTTAGAAACTTATGATAATCAAGATAATGAATGTCCTAATATATTAATTAAAAAAGGTAATTCATTGGTATTATATAATTCTAACGCATCTGATAAAGAACCTATTACATTTAATAATTTAGACGAATATATTAAATTTTTAGAAGTTGAACGTTCTAAAGGTATTAAATGCCCTGTATTATTTCTTCAAAGTGAAGTTAATACACAAGGTGAAGAAGTTTATAGAATGAGACCTGGACCTTTTGATATGCAAGGTGGATTACAACAATCTAATCAAATCATTAAATTACAAAGGGATTCTAATGGTAATATTATTCCTCTTGATGCTACTCGTGATAATACTCGTTATAATCAAAACAACTATCCTAGTTTCGACCCACATAATTTACACATGGGACATTTCACTTCTATTGATGACGTTCATGCATCTACTATTAATGGTAAATTTAGTGATAATCCCATGGATTCTAATTGGGGAGGCGTTGAATATACACAAGATTCTGTTTTAACTGGTAAATATAAAGGTCGTGAAGTTAAAAAACCTAGACTATATACACCTGATGGCGAGTATAATAGTGATGTCCCTACCATGTTTCAACCACCTAAAGATATTATCAGTTAAATTAAAAACTCTTTGATTTTATTTATTACTGTCTTACTTAATTTCCTCTTTTTCCCTTTTGATTCTGTCGTTATTTCATTCAATATATTCGGATTTTCTCGAAGTTTTAATATAAATTCTGTTATACTTTCATAATCTTTTAGTATTGCTATTGCTGTATTACTACTTATACCTGGTATTTGACTTAACATGATTTGTCCCACATTTTCTTTTACTACGTTCTCTTTTTTTACTTTTTTAACCACTTTACAATAATCTAGACTTGAATTATTATTTCCTGATATATCTTCAAAACACGGCTGTTTTATATATTCATACGATTTCACGTCATTATTTAATTCTTTCTTTATTTTTTCTGATAAATTATATAATAATTCTGCTGTTTCCATTATACTCTTTGTTCTCATTACAGAAAAACCTTTAAAATAATATAAACTTGTTATCGACGAATATATTATTTTTCTTTCTAAACTATCCGTTATATTATCTAAATCTCCTTCTAATAAATATATTATCGAGTGTGTATTTAAATTTAAACTATTTGATAATCTGTAACTTTGTTCCATAAATCGTGAATCTTTTATACTGCTTAATAAATCTTTGAATGTTTTTCGTTCTATATAGATTATTTCCCGTTCTTTATATTTTAATACAATATCACCTAAATTTAATGAACATACATTAAAGCTTATATCATATGATTTCATCTCATTTATTAATGAATTTTCTCGACAATCTAATAATAAATTCATATAATAATAACATAATACTATTATTATATTGATTTTTCCCTATAATATTTAAGCCATCAATTTGAATTCGTAAGGTCTTGAGATACCTGCTGCTGGTCTTGCCCATATTGGTCTTGATTGATTTACTGATGTTGTCATAGGCATTATCAATCCACGAGCACCAGGTAAACGTTGTGATGTACCTCTTTCGTGTAAATGAGTACTTGTCCATGATTCACGACCTACTAAATATGGAAATCCTGCTTTTTTGTTTCCACCTCCTTGGTTTTGATTTACAATACTGTCAATAGCTGCTGTGCGTTTAGTTGTTGAAAGAACCATTTATATATTTACTAAATATTTTAATTTATTAATACACTCATTTATTATTTTTTAAAACAATATAAAAAACTTATTGCTTATATATTTATATTAATTCATATTATTTAAATTAATAATATGAATATTGATGAAGATATACGTGTTGAAAAAGATTCCAATGGTGTTGAAAAATATTTTTTTGACCCATATAATTCACTAAATATTGAAATTTCTGAAAATGATATTACTTCCATATTAACTAAATATGGTGTTAATTATAAAATCAATAATTTCAAATTATATAAAAGGGCATTTATTCATAAATCATATGTTAGACGTCCCGACCTTGAAAACATCAATAATAATATTACTATTCTTGATAAACCTCACGATTGTTTGCCTTTACATACTAAATCTAATGAAAGACTTGAATTTGTTGGTGACGGTGTATTAGAATGTATTACCAAGTATTATTTATATAAACGTTTTCCTAAAGAAAATGAAGGTTTTATGACTGAAAAAAAAATTGCACTTGTCAAAAACGAATCTATTGGTAAAATTGCTTATGATATGGGTCTTCATAAATGGCTCATTATGTCCAAACATACTGAAAGCAAGCAAACTAGAACCAATCTTAAAAAACTTGGTTGTCTTTTTGAATCCTTTATTGGTGCTCTTTTTTTAGATTTTAATAAAGTTAACATTCATGATGAACATGGTTGGTTTGATAACTTATTCTCTACTGGTCCAGGTTTTCAAATGGTTCAAATCTTTGTCGAAAACATCTTTGAAAAACACGTCGATTGGATCGGATTAGTTAAAAATGACGATAATTATAAAAATATTCTTCAAGTTAAAATTCAAAAAGAGTTTAAAACTACACCTCATTACATGGAAATTAATGAATATAACCCTGACATCGGATATAATATGGGTGTTTACCTATGTTTAGGTCAAAGTGCTTTTGATTTAAAACATTTTGAATCTATTAATATTGCTACATTTAATAATTATCAAGATATACATCAATATATGAGTGTTCATAAAAAAGTTTTCATTTTCCTTGCCGAAGGAACACACAAAATTAAGAAAAAAGCTGAACAAATTGCTTGTAATATTGCCGTTGATATACTTAATAATTTTTAATTTATTTTGCTTTTTGAAAACTACTTAAATTATTTTATATAATAATTATATACAATAATTCATATGAATACACCATTCAGACCATTAGATGATTTAAAAAATAGACCTATCCCTGCTAAAAAACTTGATATTTTTGTTGAATTTCAAAATAAACAACCTCCTATTAATATTGATAATACAGGTGATTCTGATAATACTATTTCTAAGCCTCCTATTAAAATTATTGATAAACGTAATGAATTTGACTTAAATCGTCTTGAAATTTTACAAAGATTGAAAGATAAAAATGCATTTAAAGTCCCTGTTACACGCAAAATCGCTTCCCAAAAAACATTTATTCCTACTGATATTGTTCAAATTAATGACCCTCCTGCTGAAAAACTCCCTCAAAATATTAATATTGATAAACCTGATTCTGATGAACCCGATTCTGATAAACCTGATTCTGATAAACCTATTGATACTATACAACAACCAACTCTTCTTGAAGAAGTCCCTGATAAACCTAAAAAAAGAGGAAGAAAGAAAAAAACTGATGAGAAAATTGTTATTAAAGACCAAGATATTTCTAACATTGTTATTAAAGATACTTCTGTTATTGATAGGTTACCTAAAACTACACCTTTCTCTATTCAAACTTCCAGTTTTTATATGGATAACCGTAAAATTTTCATTCAAAAAATGAGCGAATTATTTAAAAATTATTTTAATGAAATTAAAGATGACAATCATAAAATTACATGTAATGCCGAATCTAATCCTAAATTTGAATTACTTACACATCAAAAAGTCATACGTGACTATTTCAATATTTATACACCTTATAGAGGCTTATTATTATTTCATGGTCTTGGTTCTGGTAAAACTTGTTCTTCTATTGCCCTTGCTGAAGGTATGAAAAATGATAAACAAGTTTATGTTATGACACCTGCTTCTCTCAAAATGAATTTTTTTAGCGAGCTCAAAAAATGTGGTGATGAACTTTATAAAAAAAATCAATTTTGGGAATTTGTTTCTATTGATGGTAAATCTGAATACATTAATGTCCTTTCTCAAGCTCTCAATCTTTCTACTGATTTTATTAAAAATAACGGTGGTGCTTGGCTTGTTAATGTCAATAAAAAATCCAACTTTTCTAATTTATCTTCCAATGACCAAGCTAATATTGATGAACAACTTGACAATATGATTCGTTCCAAATATATTGATATTAATTATAATGGTTTGAATACTAAAAAAATTAATATACTCACACAAAATTCTACTATTAATCCTTTCGATAATTCCGTTGTTATTATTGATGAAGCCCATAATTTTGTTAGTAGAATCGTCAATAAAATCAAAACACCTTCTTCTATATCATATAAATTATATGATTATCTTATGAATGCATCTAATGCACGTATTATCTTACTTACTGGTACTCCTATTATTAACTATCCTAATGAAGTTGCCGTCTTATTCAATATTTTAAGAGGCTATATTAAAACTTGGAAATTTTATATTGGATTACAAAAAAATACCAACGATTTTATTGATATGTTCGATAAAAGTAATTTCAAAACCTTTGATTTTATTGATTATAAAGATAATACACTTATTGTTACCCGTAATCCTTATGGTTTTATTAATACCAAAAAAAGAGGTGTCGCACGAGGTACTCAACGCAATAAAAAAAAAGGTGGTAACAAAACCAAAAAAATTTATGCTGGTTCTAATGAACTCTTCCAAAAATATAATGGTGTTAAACTTGATAATACCGGTAATATTAGTGATTCTGACTTTGTCAAAACTATTATTTCTATCTTAAAGAAAAATAAAATTACCATTTCTGACAATAATGTTACACTCGAATTAAATAAATGCTTACCTGATGTATCCGATGATTTTAATAATTTCTTTGTTGATAGCGAATATGGTAATTTTAAAAATACTGAACTCTTCCAAAAAAGAATTCTTGGATTAACTTCTTATTTCAGAAGTGCTCAAGAAAAACTTTTACCTCGTGTTATTAAAACTGAAGACAACAAAGATTATCATATTATTAAATCTGAAATGTCCAAACATCAATTCTCTGTTTATGAGAAAATTAGAAAAATTGAAGCCGATAAAGAACGTTCTAATAAAAAAAATGCTTTCAAAAAAATTGACGACGAAATGCTTAAAATTTCTTCTACATATAAAATTTTCTCACGTTCCGCTTGTAATTTTGCCTTCCCTTCTTCTATTGTTCGACCACAACCTCCTAAAAAAGATAACCTTGTTACTGAAGATGAAATTAATGGTCTCTCTGTTTCTGAAAAAAGAAATATGGATACATATATTGACGAAGAACAAGATGATGAACAACAAGAAGAAATCCTTGAATATAACAAACAAATTGAAAATACTTTAAAGCTTTTGGAGAAAAAAAATGAAAATGGCGATAGTGAATTCTTATCTCCTTCCAAACTTGCTATCTATAGTCCTAAGTTCTTAAAAATATTAGATAATCTTAATAATATTGAATATAATGGATTACACTTAATATACAGTCAATTCAGAACTATTGAAGGTATTGGTATTTTAAGACTTGTCTTACTTGCGAATGGCTTTGCTGAGTTTAAAATCAAAAAAATTGGTTCTGATTATGAAATTATTGAAAATGATGCTGATATTGATAAACCTAAATTTGTATTATATACTGGTACTGAATCTTCTGAAGAAAAAGAAATTATTCGTAATATTTATAATAGTACATGGGACCAAGGTGTTCCTTCTAATATTGTTTCTAAGCTTTCTCAAAAATTCTCTGATAATAAAAATGGACAAGTTATTAAAGCATTTATGATTACTGCTTCTGGTGCTGAAGGTATTAATCTTAGAAATACTCGTTTTGTACATATTGTTGAACCTTACTGGCATATGGTCCGTATCGAACAAGTTATTGGTCGTGCTAAACGTATTTGTAGTCATCAAGACCTCCCTCCTGAACTTAGAACCCTTCAAATCTTCTTATATATTTCTACACTTAGTCATGAACAAAAAACTTCTGATAAAAATATTGAACTCCGTGATAGAGATAGAAGTCGTCTTGATAATAAAACACCTGTTACTACTGATGAAACTTTATTTGAAATTGCTACCATTAAACATGATATTAATGTTCAAATCTTGCATACTATCAAAGAAACTGCTATTGATTGTGATTTATATTCTCAAAAAAATAAAGATGAAAATATTGTTTGTTATGGCTTTGGTAAAGTTACTTCCAACAATTATTCTTATTATCCTTCTTTCAAAAATGATAAGACTGATGATAAATTTTTAAATGTTAAATTAGATAATTTCTCTGCTACTATTATTACTTTAGATGGTACTGATTATGCTTTAAATGAACTTACTAACGATGTTTATGATTTAGATGCTTATAATGCTGCTGCTTCTAGTGGTAAAGTTGCTCAATTAAGACCTATTGGTATCCTTACTAAAATTGGTAATAAGTATCAAATTGTTGGACTTTAATGATATAAAAAAATAATTATTTATATCATTATAAATAATATGGATTGGGATAATATTCATGATGCCCCCGATTTCTCTAGTTGTCTTGAGGGTCAATCTGTTACTGCTAAAGTCGTGTCTGTTTATGATGGCGATTCTATCAAAGCCATCTTCCCGTTTAACGATACTCTTCTTAAATGGACTTGTCGCATTGATGGTGTAGATACTCCTGAAGTTCGAACTCGAAATGCCGATGAAAAAAAATATGGTCTTTTCGTTCGAGATAAACTTCGTGACCTCATTCTTAACAAAGTTGTTACTTTGAAATGTGGTGAATTAGATAAATATGGTCGTTTATTAGTAGAAATCTTTGTTGATGGACTTGATACTTCCATCTCTGAATGGTTAATCTTCAATAGATATGCTTATCAGTATGATGGTGGTACCAAACAATCTTGGGAAAATTTTGATTATAACTATTCTGATTGAAAATAAATGCTAACTAATGCTAATTAAAAAAGGTCCAAAAAACCCCTAATTATTTTTTTTTATAAAATGTTACCATATAGATTTTATAAAAATATTTAAACGATTTTTTATTCACTGCAAAAAAATAAATGCTAATTAATGCTAATTAAAAAAACCCCAAAAAACCCCTAATTATTTTTTTATAAAATGTTACCATATAGATTTTATAAAAATATTTAAACGAATTTTTATTCACTGCAAAAAAAATAAATGCTAACTAATGCTAATTAAAAAAGGTCCAGAATTTCTTTAAATATTAAAAATATTTATTATTTAATTTTCTAGATCAAAATAAAATTCAATTCTACTTTTTCATTTTGGACATTTTTAAAATGTCTATTTTCATATATTACAAATAAAATATTTTTAATAAATCCTGAATTTTTATGTTATTACGAAAATGCTTTAAAATCATTATTTTATAATTTTTTATTGTTACTGAAAAAAAATTTCGTATTTTTTCCTTGATTTTTTTTGTCATCATTATTTAGGAATAATGGGTGACAAATTTGGTGACAAACAATCAAGAAAAATCAAGAAAAAATTTAGATGTAATATATGTGACTATACATGCTGTTATGAAAGTGAATTTAATAGACATTTATTGACACCAAAACATAAAAAGATGACGAATGGTGACAGTAAAATCAAGGAAAATCAAGACATTAATGAAAAAAATTTTATATGTGACTGTGGGAAAAAATATAAGTATAGACAAGGATTACATAGACATCAACAACAATGTAAATATATTAATAAAGAAGAAGAAAATAAAGAAGAAAATAAAGAGAAAAAAGAAAATAATACAGATTATAAAGAATTATTTATGGAAGCAATGATGACAATGCGAGAACAAGCAAAAACAATAAATGAATTACAAGAGAATAATAGTAAAATGATACCATTAATAGGGAATAATAATACAACAAATAATACAACAAATAATCAATTTAATTTACAATTTTATTTAAATGAAACATGTAAAGATGCATTAAATTTAACAGATTTTATAAATTCATTACAAGTACA
>MDTE01114055.1_pt1 | contig 12793 bp, 18 predicted proteins | sample 811231 | NCBI WGS metagenome assembly MDTE01 (sample SAMN05326651, study PRJNA326480) | marine metagenome | isolation source: seawater | place: Indian Ocean: Red Sea | collected 2010
CCTTTTGTGTCTCGGACATCCCTGCATACTGTTTACGAAACGCCTGTACTTCTCCACACATTCTCTCCCAATAAGCTACACCGTGTACTTGGGAGAACCTCTCGAACGCATCGAGGTCATCGGAGTCTCGTTGGCGGTGTTGGCATGCGCGTGCTTTGCAGTCTAAGCATGGACCCAACCCTTTTTACGCGGCAAAATCGCGCGGCAAAAGGCGACAAACGAGGCCTCCTCGTCGTTCAGTGTCGTGCGTCAAGGGCGCTGTGCTTGTACGTCGAAGGGACGCTTTTTTTCCTTTGTGTTACACAAATGGTATGCAGCTCACCGTCGACGCGATCGCTCCGTATGTGATCAGCGGACACGGGTTCGTCCTGTGCCTCGAAGACGAGACGGGACCACGCTGTGCACCGTCGGGCGCCGCGCTCATCTTGGCGCGCGGGCTACCCCACGGCGACGATATGCGAGCGCAGGTCGACTACGTCTTTGAGCGCGCCGCGAAGCACGCGAAACACGTGTGCGTGCTCGTGGAAACGGCGTACCCCTCCTTCCGCTTTCCCGACGCGTCCTTGCGCGCGCTGTTCGCCTACTCTCGCAAGTACGAGCAACGCATCGAGGCGGTCTACTTTGTCGGTCTGTCGCCGCTCTTGCGCAAGGGGCTGCGGCTCTTCGGTCTGCCGCTGCTGCCGTCCTTTTTGCGCACACGGGTTCGCATGGTCACTGACGACGATCCGGACGTGGTGCCCTTGCGCAAAGACGTCGATCCTTGTGCGACGATCGCATGGCTCCGTCGCATCGAGGGCTTGACAGCGACGCCGCTGGACGCACGGCACTTTGACACGAACCTGCTTCGCACGTCGCGCAAGGAGCTGCGTGCCGCCTCTCGGCGTTGCGGTCAGGACGATGGCTGACGCGAGCCCCCGTCGTGCCGCGCCTCAGCCGCTACAGGAGCATCATGAGCGAGCGTCACAAAGCGCGGCACGCTGCGATCCTTGTACTGCAAGAGCGACGCCTTCTCGCCAACGTAGTATTTGCGATAGGCGAGCACGACGTCGTCGGATTTGTACTCGTTGGGCATGCACGCGGGCGGTGTGGTCCATTCCTCGTCGAGCATGTCTGGCACACGACGACGGAGCACCTTCAGCCAGGCCTCACACTTGTGGACTTTTTGATACCGGTGTGTGTATTCTTTGCACAGCTCCAAGCCCAGACGACACAACCACTTGTAGTTTGCACGCGAGGCGCGACACCAGCGCGCGCAGGGGTGATTGACGTGCGTCTTTTTGTACGGTGGCGTGAAGACGGTGCACTTCGGGTCGAGCGTGTGCCACGCGGTGCAAAGGAGCTGGCATGTCTCCAATATCATCTTGACGACATGTTTGTTGCAATGGTACCGTGCGCATATGCGCGGATGGAGGTGCAGCACGAAGATGTTCATCACAAAAAAAAAATTTTTTTATTGCCCCCTTTTTTTTTGAATGAACAAAATCGGCGAAGGCGGGTTTGGCGTGGTCTTTCGCACGCGACGGCGTCAGCAATTGGTCGCCGCCAAAGTCTACAAGAATGACGACGACGAAGAGGTGGGCATTTGCGTGAGTCTCGTTCGCGAGGTCGTCGCGATGCGCGCTCTGCGAAAATGCAGGTTCGTCGTGCACCTGATCGAGTTTGTGTACGACGAGCGGTACGGACACCTGGTGATGATGGAGAACATGCAACACACCCTCACGCAATTCTACAGGCACGTCGACAAGGCCTGCAAGCCTTTTTTCTTGCGCAAACACCTGTCGCAGCTGCTCGACGCCATCGCGTACATGCACCGGCTGAGCATTTACCATCGCGACGTGAAGCCGTCCAACATCCTGCTCAACCGACGCGAAAATCTGCGGCTGGCCGATATGGGTACAGCAAAAGTGTACGTCCGCGGCAGGTGCCAAACGAATGTGCCGACCACGTTTTGCTTTGCGCCGCCCGAAATGCTCGACCGATTGCCCTACGATCTCAACGTCGATCTGTGGTCCGTTGGCTGCACCGTTGTTGAGTTGATCGAAGGCAGGATGCTCTTTGCGCCGCCCAATCTTCCAATGAGCAAGTGGACACCAGAACACATACGTTCGATGTTGGACGACGACTGGCGATCGAGATTGCGCCAGACGCAAACCATCGTCCCCAACATTCTGGATTTCTTTGCATGGGACTCGGCATCGAGAAGAAGAGTGCTCGGATTAGCGATCCCCGAACGACGACCCTTTGACGCGCTCACGCGCCGTACGAAGCATTTGATGAGCGACGCGATCACCGAAGACAACCGGCATCGGCTCGTCGATTGGCTGTACGAGGTGGCGAGCGCCTTCCAGTATTCGGCGGGGACCATCGATGCGACGGCGTTCAATCTCGACGACGTCTTGGCCCGAGTGTCGGTCGCCAAGAGTGACTTGGCGATTTTGGGGTGCGTCGTCCTGCACTTGACGGCGAAACTGCACGAAGTCACCGTGGCGTACGTGAGCGATTACGGCTGGACGACGGCAGACTTTCGTGAATGGGAGCTGCTCTGCGCGTCGCACCTGCACCTCTTTCGGGTCTCACGAGTGGAGTGCATCGACTGTACGCGCGTGCTGTCGTGGTTTGCCGACCCGCACTGTTCGGATGTGACCGCGGCCGCAGGATATCTCGTGGAGCGCATGCCCGCGTGCTTCACGACGAGGAAGCATCACACCGACCTCTTGCAACGGGCAGGCGCTCGTCCCGTCTTCGCAAAAGATAAGTGAGATATGTGTGCGGTGCTCACCGTTTGAAGTCCTCTGATCTCTTTAAAAATCCGAGAATGAAACAAAAAAAAAGAAATGAATGAGAGCCTGGTTTTCTGTGGGTTTGTGATCATGTCCATGTACTTTGTATACAGAGGATGCAAAGAAGACGCGATGACCGACGCGATGACCGACGCGATGACCGACGCGATGGCCGACGCGATGACCGACGATAAGGCCGAGTACACGCCCTCAAACGCGGAGACGTCCGTCCTCGCGCAGGAGGACCAGCCGCCATCGTACAAATCGATCGTGCGCGACCACTAAGCAAGGCAAGCGTGGACGCAAGCGTTCGACAATCCCGGCCGCGCACCTTCACGCGGATTTGTCGTTCGACGTCCACTTGGGCTCGTACTTTTGCAGCAGGGCCTTGACAGGAGGATGGCGCAAGATGTTCCACGTCATCGTCCGCGAGGTGAACCAGATGTGCCACAGGTAAAATTCGGTGTTTTCGTCGTCGTCCTCGATGAATTCGAGCATTTGGGTGAAGGCACTGGTGCCGTCCATCCGCTCCAACTGTATGTGCAGCCTCTTCCGAATCTGTTCCGCGAAGCGCCTCGGCATTCCACACTGGTGCAGCAGGTTGTCGTACTCGTCTGAGCCGACCAGCATCGCGTTTTTTTTCGCACTTTTTTTCGCAGCTCTCCCGTCGTGAGGCTTTCTGCGATCCGATCAGACGATTGCCTCGGTACTCAAGCCCGGTCGCCACACGCTGACGACCACGAGGCCGATGCCGATACCACGCAAAAAATGCATTCTTTTTCGTCCTGCGGACAAAGCCTGGAGGCGACGTTGCTCGATGGTCAAGCTGTCGTCGAATGAGGCGTCAAGCGAAGACGTGGTCGCCGCGTACACTGCGCTCGCAATTAGATACACGATCGCCGCGTGCATCACGACACTCGCACCACCCATTTTTTGGTGTTTGACTCACATAAAAAATTCCGTTCTCAACGTCTTGGTCTTGCGACGGCTTTTCCTCGTCGGTGGCGTCCAAGAACAAGGGCTGGAAAAAAAAAAGTGCAATCTTGTAAATTCGGACAACCATGGCTGTTCGACCAGTATTGGTGGAGTTGGGCAGCAAGCTCGAGGATAGTGTGCTCGCTGATATTGCAGACGCGCTGTTGAACGACACGCCTGTCCTGTTGAAAATAAACATTCCCGATGCCATGCAAACCGTCGTGTATGATGCCATCATGGAGCTCAAACGAGGAGGCGACTTTGAGAAGAATGTATTGAATAAAAAGGAGACCGTCATGGACCCTATGTTCACGACGATTCCATATACGAATCGGGCGAATTTTCCAAACGCGGACAAGCTCTGGCGCAGCGTGTGCAAGTCGCTCAATGCCATGCCCCAGAATTATACGGGCGAGACGTTTGTAGGTGGCGCACTGGTCGAAACCGATCAGGTCGTGGAGCACACGAACACCACAAACATTTGGCACGGAGCTCCGGTCTATGGCGTTAACGTGTCGGGCGCGAGTAACACCTCAAATCCAAGACTCAAAACCCATCAGGTCGCGAAAGTCGACCAGAAGTTTTACACGAGCAAAACCAAAGCTTCTACCAAAGCACATTGGCACGCCCCACCCGTCATCAATTACCACTTTTACGGTTCGACCAAGAAGGTGTACCGCTTTTGTGGGTACAAGGACAGCAATAAAATCGAACGATTTCGGTGCGGAGAAAAGAATGAGAGCTACATATTGGGTTACGAGATCGGCAGGTACCAGGAGGCCAATGCAATCATCTTCCCGCACGGCATGGTGCACGAGATCGAGACACACATCGATTACGAGAGGAGTTTCGACACGGGCGACCCCATCGATGTTTTGACTTATGGCGCAGAGACCGACGACGTGAAGCACTACCTTGGTCTCGGGACGTACATCATGTTGGATGTCGTGATCGCCGACCGAATCTCTTTTGTGCAAAAAGTGCTCTTTGACATCAAAGGCATGTCGAAAAAAGAGCATTGGAAACGACAGTTTTCGGGAACAACATTGGAAGTGCAAGACATCTTTCAAAACATCCACGACGTCTGGCTGAGCCAGCTCGGCAAAACCAAAAAGATTTTAAACGAGAATTCGCTCGTCCGACCGCAGCAGCGGAGAATTAAAAGTCCCACAAGGTGCTTCGATCATCTCCCGCAAGGTGCTTCTTCTTCGTCCGCGGCGGTGCCTCCTTCGTCCGCGGCGTCGTCCGCGGCGGCGTCCGGGGCGCCTCCTTCGTCCGCGGCGGCGTCGGCGGCGCCTCCTTCATCCGCGGCGTCGTCCGCGGCGGCGTCGGCGGCGCCTCCTTCGTCCGCGGCGTCGTCCGCGGCGTCCGCGGCGGCATCAGGAAAACGTTCATTACCACCACAATCCTCGGAGCGGTCGAAGAAAAGGCAGCTCACGCCCCATGAACGTGGGCTCGCATTCGTTCCATCGAAGATGCAAACCTCGAAACGGCCGCGTGCGGAGGTTGCGTCGTCGTCATCGGCGGCACAAGATGACGATTACGACGACGAGGATACGCCAGAAATCCGAGCAAACGTCGGAAAGCAAAGAAAGCCCACAAACGTCTCGCCAAAAATCACGGTGTCGAGCTCCGGCTCTTCGCAACACGTTGATGAGTTTGTCGCCACCGGGTCGACGATCAGCGATCTGAATGGTAGGTATCTCGCAACGTATGGCAAAAAAATTCCGAAAATCATCACAAAAAAAATGGGAAAGTCTCTCATGAGAGGATTTCCGGTCTATGTGCATGAAGTCAAACCTCATTTTGCGATTTTCCGTTGGAACAACGATTGGTGGTGGGGATATTACAAGGGAACGCGGTCAGTCGACGATTGGGTCGATTATTTCGTTGCATCACAGTCTGATGTTTGTCTCGCTACGTGGGAATCACAGTCCAAAAGTTCGATTGGTTTAAGAGTAGACTGTCCTTCAATCACATCTTGATGCGCGCTTCAACACCATCCAATCCCGTGCTCAAAAAACATCGATTACCTCCTTGGCAAACGAGATGACGCGTCCGTTTTCGAAGCTACCGCATCCGAATCCAAACAACTGTTCAAACTCGCACTTCGCTAGAGATTCGACGGACTTGAGCAACACGTTCTCCGACGCCCAAGCCATGTGCACGACGACGCGTCGAGTGGGTCCGCCGTAGGCGTCGCACATGTGAAGGTTGGCGGGTTGCCATGTAATGTTGGCGTCGATCGCGTCCTTTGGTAGAATGCGTCTTTCGAACGTCTTGATGCGGAAACTCAATTCCGGCAAAGGCGCGTACGGTGCGGACGCGACTTGCCGCATCGAAAAAAAATGTGGGTTTGAAAAAAAATTTTGCAAAGGTTGGGAACCTGTACACTTTTTTTTGAATGTCGCCAAATCTTGGTCTGGCCGAGTCATGTGACGAGAAAAGAGGGAAACCTACTCCGTCGTCAACCACAGCGCCAAGACGAATCTCTCTCCCTTCGTGACCGGTGACACTTCGTGGAGTGTCTTCGCGTTGAAACAGTTTGCCGTTGCTATGTCAAGCGCACCGTTGCATGCAACAGTGTACGGATTTTTTGCATGCCGCTGAATATGCCAGCGCGATTGGTCTATGGTGACGACTTTGAGATGGGGTTTGTAGACGACGAGACGTCCGCCTTCGTACTCGCTGAAATGTGACAGGTTTACGCTTACACTGAGATCGTTTTTGGCATACGGGTAGTCGCTGTGTATGAAAGTTTTTCCTTTTGTTGGATATTGCAACATTCCGAATTTTGCAATTTTGTATCGCTGACCCAACTCGGTTGCTAACTCGTGCAGGATGGAGTCGTTGATTCGATGCACACGCGTCCGTTTCGACGCAGGCAGGCAATCCACTTGCGTGTCGAACAACTCTTTGACACATCTTTCGTATCCTTTCATATCGGATCGCGTGCGGGTGGAATGTTCACGAACGACACCGCGAAGGAACGCGATGTCCGCGTCAGATATGCAGCTCAGAGCGACCGTCTGCATTTTGTTTCACGCGCACGTCATAAATTCGAGCGATCACAACGCATCAAATTAAGAAAAAGAAAAAGGGAGACAGTGTGAGAGAAGTATGAGCGATTTTTCATTCATGCGCAGCGGGCAAATGGGCGACGTAGCCGAGACGTCCGACGGCACTGACTTTATGCGCAAAGTCGTGTCCATCCTCGCCGTGCTCTCGGAGGAGGCGCTGTCGACCGCGCAACGCTTCGCAAAGGCGTGCGGGCGCACCGTCGTGACGCCCGAGGACATGCTGTACGCCCTTCGGTACGAGAGCCGCGCCTTTTGGGAGAAGGACATCGCCGCGCGCTTCTTTGCGAGACTGGAAGAGGAGAGAGAGCACACGTACGACACGGAGGAGGACGAGGACGAAGAAGAGAGCGACGAAGACGGCGAAGAGAGCGACGAGGACGAACACGACGAGGGCGAATCGTACGGCGTGGAGGCCGTGTGTGACCAAGAGTTCCATCAGGAGGTCATGCGCATCGCGTCCGAATGGGACGCCTGGCAGCCAGATGATCCGGTCAAGGCTTTGCTCAAGCAGGCGATAGACAATACGGCAAAAAAATTCAACGACGACACGACAGGCTGAATCGTCCGTTTCGACGAGAACGTAGTGGTGCGATGTGTGTTTGCTGAGATGTGTGACTGGTACGAGACTAGGCAACGATCCACTAGGCTGTACATTTCTGTTTTTACACGAGATGCACGAAAAAAAAAACCCTCCCAGACCGTACAAGCGAAGGGCATGCTGCAGCGTCGCATGCGGCGCATGTTTGCGACGGGGGAGCTGAGGCCATCGTCGCTCCTGACCGACGTCCCCTTTATTGGCGACTACTTGTATGGACGGTTGCAACGCACGCTCGAGTGCACGCGACGTCCGCTCACCATACGACGCTTCGCGACGCGCATCGCGCCCCTGCCGATCGACCAGGTAAAATCGATCCTGCAGGTGGCCATGCAAAATCGTCGCAACAACCAGTGCGTCGTCCAGTCGCACACGGGTCGGAGCTATCACGTGGCGGATTACAACGTCAAGGGCTACGAGTCTATGATCGCGCTCCTCCGTTGTCTCGGCGCGGGGAGCGACGGAAGCGGCCTCGGAGCACCTTTCGTCTTCGACGCACGGCGTCTGCATCCCCCCAGGTCGCGGCACGCCGATACGAAGCACCTCCCGTGCGTGAGATCCCGTCGAGCGTGTGAGAGATTGGGAGGCGTGTACTACGACGGGTTGTGTCAGCCGGTGCGCTCGCGTCGCGGCTTCCCGGGCGTTGCGAGCCACACCGGCCAAAAGCGTGCGAGCGGTCGACGACGGCGTGGCCGGTACGCGCAAGCACCCGATGGAAGGCAGACGAGGTGGCGGCGTCCGGGGCCGATGCCCAAGGTCAAGGGTTCGCTTCGTCGGGCGCCACGGGTCTGAGCGGGGGCAGCAGCGACATCGATGCCAGAGCGTTTGCTAACGGCAACGACGGCAACATTTCGCCGGCGTTGACGTCTCCGATCGCGAGGCAGGTATGCCCCTTTTTCGGCAAGCCACACCGACGGCACGCGTACTGCTTGCGTGACTTGCCTATGCCCGACATGCGCACGTCAACTCCGTCCTGCGCGGCGTGCAGGGGGCGTTGTTGCCAGACGGTGTTGCACGGAGAGCCGCATTCGTACCGATAAAACCCCTGCGTGCCGCCGGAGAGAAGCTTGACGCGCTCCGATTCGCCGCAGACGGGACAGGATGGCTTGATGGCGTGCTTGCCCATTTTGAAAAAAAAAATTCCGTTTTTTTTTTGAATGAATGTGCGGACGATGATGGCGTTGTTGGTCGTGTCGTCCTTGATCTCAGCGACGGTGCTGGAACTCGACTCCGAGAATTGGGCGGAGCACACGCGAGACCAACGCGTATTCGTCGCCTTCTACGCGCCCTGGTGCTCTCACTGTCAGCGTCTGCATCCGGTATGGGACGCGGTGGCGCGGACCAACTCCTCTGCCCACGTCAGGTTCGGACGCATCGACTGCATCTCCAACGTGGAGCTTTGCGAATTCTACGACATCAACGCCTTTCCAACCATGGTGCTGTTGGACAATGCGGCAGCGACCCAAACGTTCGATGCCGAACCGACCGCGGAGGCCTTGAGCGAGTTCATCGGCAAGATCAATACGGGATTGTGCCTCGTCAAGCATCGGTCGGCCTGCACGGCGCGACAGAATGCGACGTTGACGGCCTACGAGAAGGAGCTCGGCACGGGGTACAAAATACGCAACGAGATGCGCACCGAACGTCGGCTGCTCGAAGAGACGGAACGAGCACGGGAGGCGCGCCTCGAGGAGACGAAGCGCACGTGGAACGAGTACATGCGCACCCACGACGCCAACGTCGCGGAGCACGAGTTTCGGATGCGGGTGCTCAAAGAGCTCTTGTCGCGCCTGCTCGACAAGGACGAGTTGTGATTTTTGTGAGTCGTACAAAAAAATCTGTGGCAAGCTAGCTCGTGCTTTCCTTTGGGCGCGAACACGCTTGCACGATGCGATCCCACAAGGTGTCATCGGGCAGGATCGTGTGCACGCGCATCCGGGTCCCAAACGTCTCGACCAAGTGTGCCCGTTCGAGCCCAAACATCTTCATGTAGATGAGACACTGCACGCGCTCCTGCAGCGGAACGTAGTGCAGCAGTTTGAAAACACGGCGTTTGTGCTCGACGACGATGCCTGCATCGCGAACGATCCCGTCCGGTCTACCCGTCACGAGCACGTCGCCTATGATCAGCGTCCCGGTCGTGCAATCACGATCGCAGACGCGCACGTTGAATCGCGCGGCGTACTGTTCGATGCCGTCCGCTTCTCTCAGAGTCCCTATCCGTCTCATGATCACGTTCGGGCAAGACGATTGCGAGAGGGCGATGGCACGGCCCAGACCACCACCGCGGTTGCCGTGCCGTCGCCGTGGCGCGGTGGGCGCGTCCGCATGATGGTTGTCGTGGGGGCGCGCGTCTCGAAACGAGGCGGACACCGACGTCACACTACGAGACGGACGAGCATCCATCTCGTCCGCTTTCCTTGGTGTATGGACTCCATTTTTTTTCCACGCGGCGCGATCACGAGTGTTGCGCATCAAAGGTACGCAGCCACGCCGATCCCACACGTCGGATCTTTCTCGGCGCAGGCCCTGGCGTCGCAGCGCGCATTTGCCTCCCCCTCGGAGCGCGCCAGCGTCGTGTGGTCGACCACGGACGTGCGCGTACTTCGGCACACCTCCACGCCGTCGATGACCGCCTTGTCCTGGCACAGGGTGAGGTTCTCCCATGGCGCGGAGTTGGCGTAAAAGTTTTGGGTGGGGTTCCGCTGCGCCTCGTCGTCGTTGCGTCGCAACTCGTCGATTTCATCCTGCGACTCGAAGGGTTTGCACGCCTGTCGTTCGACGCCGTTCAGCTTGTGAGGTCGGCACACGCCCGTGTATTGGGTGCGGCCGTGTTTGGTGACAGCGCCGCAGTACTGCGTCTCGCGCGGTCCCTCCGCCTCACACGTCGTCGGCGCCAGGTATTCCACGCGCACACGCGACGTATCGGCATCGGGCGCGACGTTCTCGGACCGGTCGCAGTGCTCGTGGCGCTCGCAGTGCGTGCCCTGTGCGTTGCCCGCGATGCATTTTCCGTCGTCGCCACAGACGCCGCGGCGGAACACGTGCGCATCGGACGGATCCTCGACGATCGTGTTGACACGGACCCACGCGGCCCACTCCTGGTCCACGTTCAGCTCCTTTGGAGGTGCGCACACGTACGACTTTTCCTCCGCGTCGTGATACAAGTCTCGAATGCTTTGTTCGCACTCGTGCGAGTCGCGACGTTTGGAGCACTGCTTGTGCGCCACCGCGCTCATACGCTCGCACGTACTCCGATCTTTTGTCCAAACCACGACCGACCCATCCTCAAAGTCCCCCAGCTTGTGCATATAACACGGATGGAACCCCGTCTGGGAGTCGGACGGTTTGTCCCCCGTGATGGGTTGGAGCAGGGGCAGGTTGTGCAAGGCAGTCGGATTCGCGCGAAGGGCGTCGCCGTTCACGCAGACGCGCACGTCCTCCTCTCCAAACGTTGTCTGGTAGCAGCCCGTGCTCTGGCTGCACAAGGCCTGGGTCCGCCAGGGCAAGGAGGCGTCCTGTGGGCACTGCACGATTTCGTCGTCGTTGGAAGGCTTTGCGGTGTACATGATAGTGTCATCTTTGCGAACACACACGAATGTCACGTCTTTTCTCGCCTCACACTGCATTCTACTTTTTGTCATTCACGTTCAAAAAAATTCACGAGTCAGCGAAAGTGGTGTGTTTCCATGATGTCGTGCTTCAGCATGATCGCCGCCACCTCTAGCCCATATCTTTTCTGGCGGACTTCGTATCGTCTCACCAACCACAGCTTCTCTTCCTCAAAGGTGTCCGGTCGTTCGATCGCCACGGCAAACAAGAAGAGCTCGCACATTCGAAAAAAAACATATCAAGAAAAACGTCAACGATTTTGATGCAGTGGAAGGGGGTTGACGAGCTGTGCGCGACGGTGTTGAACGTCACGAGCAACGCAGTCATGCTTCATCGCATGATACAGAACCCAAACCAACGCGTGCCGAGCGCAGTGCTTGTCATGCAAATGCTCGCAAACGCCTGCTGGTTTTCGTACGCGTTTTTTCACTCGGACGCCTTCTTGATGACGACGAGTGCAAGCAGCGGGCTGCTGCAGTGCACAAGCGTATGGCTTCTCATCCGCGCGAGAAACCCCCCGTCCCGACGCTCGATCCACGCCAGTAGGTCGACCGAAATCCTCATCGCCGTGCCGAGCTCGTGATGAGCAGAAAAAGATAATCGCAGACTCCGTACAATTTGAATCGATTTCCGCAATTTTCGCACTTTGTTCTGATTTTCGTCAACTATGAGCAAAGCCCCCTTGCATATTCGTTTGCTCGTAAACGAAAAATATATTCATTTTTGAGAAGAGATGAGCGATTTAAACTCAATTGATCCATGTCAGGTCATGGATCCTGAAAGTATTTCAAAACAACACGCGGCGTACAAAAAAAGAAACGTCTATCAAACCCACTGGGGATTACTGAGCAATCTACGCCAACTTGATTTGATATCCAAACAAATTGGCATAAAATTCTTGCTATTGTATGGCGCATTGATTGGTCAGTATTGGAACGAAAGGCTTCTTCCATGGGATACTGACGTGGACGTCTCTATCCTGAATGTCACGCAGTATGAGGGTTGGGTCAAAACGTTGCCCAAATCTAACATTCGCTTTCCTTCGGAACACTCAGACGATCGTCTCTACCAACAATTATACACAGTGTCAGACGATTTTGTTATTTTCTTGGACCTCCACCCAAAACATCACATAGAGTCAAGGTTGATTCATCTTCCTAGTGGAGTTTACACCGACATTACGTATCTTCATCTGAAAGATAATTATTATGTCATGAAAGGCTTTGAAAAAAAACTGTGGGGAGGGCACAGATACACCACCAAGCAGATCGAGCCCTTGCGTCCCTGTGATTTGAACAATGTTTCTTTTGTTTGTCCCGCTGATGTTGAATCTGTATTGAGACAACAGTACAAGCATTTCGACAATCCACACCAAATGAGGTTCTATTTCAATTCGACGTGCTGGGTGAAATTTTCAAGCATGCCAAGAAATCGATACTCACGTGTGAAGGGCAAAATCCAGCGTGTAGACAAACATCTTCAATATAGGCAGTCTTCTATACAGTATCATGTAGTCTCGGCAAAAAAATAATGATTGCGTACAAGCACACAAGTCGGACCTCATGCAAATCTTTGTCAAGACACTCACAGGCAAGACGATCACGCTCGAGGTCGAACCCAGCGACTCCATCGACAACGTCAAGGCCAAGATCCAGGACAAGGAAGGCATCCCTCCCGATCAACAACGTTTGATCTTCGCCGGCAAACAACTTGAGGAGGGAAGAACTCTTCAGGATTACAACATTCAAAAA
>MDTE01179315.1_pt1 | contig 12793 bp, 8 predicted proteins | sample 811231 | NCBI WGS metagenome assembly MDTE01 (sample SAMN05326651, study PRJNA326480) | marine metagenome | isolation source: seawater | place: Indian Ocean: Red Sea | collected 2010
TGAAAAAGACTTAAAATATAAAGAAAAAATTAGAGAAAGTTCTAAAAGACATTTAGATAAAATAGAAAAATTAACAAAAGGACTTGAAACAACATTCGATCAGGAGAAAGAAAGTCTTTATTTAGATGAAATCAGCGCTCTTCAAAAGGAGCTTTCTCTTACTAAATCTTCCTTGAACTCTGCAATTGAAAACTTTCAAAGAGTTTTCGAAGATCAAGTACGTACTAGTCAACAGCTCAAAGAAAAAAATAAAGACCTTATAAAAAGAGAAAGACAACTTAAAGACGTCAATACAGAACTCTCTTCAATTAAAGATAGTCTCTTTTTGTTAGTTGAAGCGAGAACATCTGAATTAAAGGAATCAAATATTGAATTGGAAAAGAGTAATCAGGCCTTAGAAAAAATTCAAAACCAAAGATCTCTCTTCTTTGCAAACCTAAGTCATGAACTTCGAACACCTTTAAATGCCATCTTAGGTTTTTCTAAAATTCTTCAGAAAAAAATACAAGACAGAGACAAAACAGAAAAAGATTACATTGAATCCATTAATACGAGCGGTAAATCTCTTTTAAGGATGGTTAACTCAGTCCATGATTTTAGTAAAATCGAGCTCAATGAACTAAAAGTAGTCAAACATAAATGTAATTTAAGAAATATACTAGCATCAACCTCTTTGCACTTTAAGAATGAATCCGCAAATAAAGGCATATTATTTGAATTAGAATTAAATGATGATGTCCCCACATGGATTGAAAGTGATGAATTGGCCCTTAAGCAAGTTTTGGATAATCTCTTGAGTAACGCCTTAAAGTTTACGAAAAAAGGCCATATTAAATTAAAAATTCAGGCCCATTTCAAAAGTGAAGATAAATTTAAACTAGCTATTACTGTCGAAGATACTGGCCGGGGAATGAACAGCGAAAATCTAGAGTCTCTCTTTGAACCCTTCTCTCAAGTCCATAAACACGGAACCGTTCAGGAAAGAGGAAGCGGTCTTGGTTTGTACATCACGAATAAAATAGTTTCCGACTTGGGGGGAAGCATACATGCCTTATCTCAGTTAGGACAGGGAAGTAACTTTACTATAATATTTCCCGAAGTTCCTTATTCGAAAGAAAAAGGTGAAACAGGAGATGTTTCTTATAAATTTTTTGGCGAAACCATTTTAATTGCCGATGACATACCCGTAAATATTAAACTTTATGAAGCCTATCTTACCCAACATAACCTTAAAGTCGAAACTGCTTATGATGGAAGAGAGCTCATCGAAAAAACCAAACAAGTGAATCCTGATTTAATTGTCACTGATTATGAAATGCCCGAATTAAATGCAGGTGAGGCCTTAAAGATATTAAGAAAGGAAAGAATTGAAACGCCAGTCGTCTTGATTTCTGCCTTAAAACTTAAGGGATCTACAATAAAAAATTTTCAAAGTTTTTTACAAAAGCCAGTGGATGAAGACGTTTTTTTAAGAGAAGTGGCAAAGTTTTTAAAACATGAAAAAACTATTGTACAAGAAGAAGACCCCAAAACCTTTTCATTTGAATTGACCATTCCAGAAAATTTAGGACCAGAGGACCTACAACTCAAGCAAGAAATGCATGAAAAGTTTAAATATTGGCGAGTCTCTATGGAAGTAACCACGATGGAAGAAGAGATTCACGTTTTAAAGAAACAACTCATGTCAACCGGTTTAAATTCCCTCGTTCCTCTACTCGAAAAAGTTGAAGAGAGTGCAAAAAGTTTCAACATAAGGATGATTGAAAACCTTTTAGACGAGGCCATTGAAAAAACAAAAAAATAACTTTCCCTTTTTTAGACTCCTTCTATTTGTTTTTTCGTAGGAACTTTTAAATCTCTTACAATTCCAAAAAGTTCAAGAAATTTTAAAAGATAGTAAGTGACGTCATATTCCCACCATTTAAAACCATTTCGTGCAGACCAACCATATTTATGATGATTATTATGCCAGCCCTCACCAAAGGCCAAAATGGCCATCAACCAATTATTTCGTGATTCATCTCCTGAATCATATCTTTTACTTCCATAAACATGACAAATAGAATTGATCGAAAATGTCACATGCCAAGTCCACACCGTAGCAATAAAAAACCCCCAGACTAAAACTTGGAGACCAGATGTTCCTAATTGAGGAAAAAACCAATTTAAACTTTCCCCAAGAGCATAAAAACTTAAGGCCTGTCCAAAAATGAGAGGCCCATAGAATTTATTTAAAAACTTTATTTCGGGAAACTTTGCGAAGTCATTACATTTATATTTTGCCTCTTGAAAACACTCTTTTGACCACATCCAACCCAAATGGGAATGAAAAAAACCATGGGCAACAGGGGAGTGGATATCTTCTTTTTTATCGGAATGCTTGTGATGGCCACGGTGATGGGAGGCCCACCATAAAACGCCTCCTTGAATGGCCGTAGTTCCCATAAAACCTAGAATAAACTGGAAAACACGATTTGTTCTATAAGATCTATGAGCAAAATAACGATGAAAACCCGTTGTAATACCCAATGCCTTCATGGCATAGCTGGCAAAAAAGATCCCAAAAGCTGTCCATGTTACACCTGTGTAAAAGGCCAATAAACAGGCCAAATGAAAAACAAGCATCACACTAAAGTAGGCCAAGGCCATTCTTTTATTTCGTGTGTCTATCAAACTTGGGGACAATGTCATTGTCTTTTCCATAAAATCTCCTTTAGCTGCAGGGAGATTAACCATTTTGAATTTTTTCGTGAAGAAACACGCCCCTTGTTTTACAATTCTTTTACGAATTTCCTTAATAATTATTAGTACTTAACTATAAAACACTATGCGTAATTTTTACAAAAAAGTTCAAAAAATTGGTTTCACCCCACAAGATACTGTATACCCTCCCTATGAGACTGCTCGCATTTCAGCTCTTTTTTCTCCTCACAATCCCAGGAACCCTCTGGTTTCGACTTACTAATGGGCTTTTTGCGAACTCTTTAAAAAGATTTTGGATAAATACCTGTCTTAAAATTCTCAACTATAATATCGTCCTTCCCTCTGAGGGTAAATTTCCAAAAAAATGTCTTATTATCAGTAATCACCGGACCATGTTCGAGCATTGTTTTTTTGGACTCTTATTTGACAGTAAAAAAGATGTCATTTTGGCCGATAGCACTGGCTGGATGTCTCACAAAATAATCCAATATATTTATTCGACTTGGGGAGTTTTGATTTCTGAAGATTTAAAAAAGGAAAATTTATCAAGGTTTGAAAAAATTCTTATTTATCCCGAAGGTAAAAGAACCAGAAATGGTAAAATCAACACTTTTAAAAAAGGTTATCTTCATTTTGCACAAAAATATAATCTCGATATTGTGCTTGTTAAACACTCCTGTAATGGAAAAAACTTTAAAGGCGACCTCAATCCTGATTTAAACTTAACCCTTACCTTTGAAGTTGTAGATAAACTTTCTATAAAAGAAATAGATCTCGATAATTCTCAAGAATGCAATAACATAAATAACAAAATCATGTCTCACTTCATGAACTGTAACCTGACTCCATCAAGAATTTAACATTGACTCTCCTAGGGCAAAAAGTTAATGTTCGCCTCCCAAATTAAATTTACAAAGAGTGGACAAATGATTTTATACATTATCCCTTTTCTTGTTTTTTTTAATATTTTTCAGGCCCTGGCGACTCATATACCAGCAGGCTCAACAGTAGGCGGCCCTCAAGTCATGGGGGGCATGTACAATAGTGAAAAAGATTATTTTGACCCAGGTGTTACTTGTGTTGAGGCCAATCCCCAAAATACCAAAGTCATTTTTAATGAAGTAGCAACAGTCAATTTATCCTCCAATATTAATTTTAAAGATATTGAAAAAGAGCTTTCCAGAGGGGCCGGAGGAGATATCACTCTTAACTCAGGAGATAACTTTGGTTTTTCTGGAGATTTTATAAGAAAATCACGGGAAACAAAAACATCTATAACTTTTGCCTATAAAACTATTCTAAAGGCCGGTGATGAAATATTAAACTCTCCCTACCGCCTAACTCAAGAGGCCTATGAGCTCGCTGAAAGAGGCCTCGAAGAATTTAAGGCCTACTGTGGAGATCAATTCATTTATAAGATTTCCAAAGGGGCAAGGGCCTATGTCGCCATAAAACTCGAAGTCGGAAGTATTGAGAAAAAAAGGCTCATCAAAAAAGAATTTAACCTTAACTTCGTTGACCTCATCAATATTTCATCCACTCTAGAAAAAATAAGAAAAAAATATGAAATTAAGGGTGAGTTCAAAGTCTACGGCTATCAGGAAGGCGGCTTTGCTGCTCGAATCAATTCTATTTTTGGAAATGGAAGAGGGATATCTCACTGTAGCGCCCCTGATCTGAAAGATTGCCAAATGAGTCTCTCTAGCGTCCTCGATTATTTTTCAAATGAATTTCCTCTCCAGTTTGAACCTTATTATAGAGACAGATTTGGATCCGGTGCCATCGCACTCCCTTCAACCAGTTTCCCTCTTATTTACTCGGCCCAGTCTTATTGTAAGTTACCTATCTTCGAGCGACCTCCCTCATTAATTTGTGACCGAGAAAAAATAGACAATAGAGCCGCTCTTAAAAAACTCAACTTCCTTACCCAAAAAAACAAATATCAACTCCTCAAAATTAGAGAAATAAAGGAAAAAACGCTTGAAATACTTTCTCCCACGAAAGAAGATCTTCTTTTTAAAATGGAAATAGAGATAAAGTCTAACCTTACAAAACTTAATAATGCTTCCGTCCTTTGTGAGAGAGACCCTTGGTCCTGCAAGGGCCTTGTCCACAAAATGGAGCAGGATTTAAATACGATTCAACCAAGAGCTCTCTTGAATATTCAAAAGGAAGACCGCATTGAAATATGTCTCGAATCTGGCGCACAGAACAAAATTGGTGGAGTTGAGTTCAAATTCATAAAATCAACCTCTCTTACAAGCCCTTTTCAAAGCTACACAGTTTCTGATCTCAAACCGAATGGGTGCTTTACTCTAAGAGACCCTAGTTTTGATATGTTCTTTAAAGGCCTAAAAATAAGCGTAATGCGTTATTCAGAACTCGACCCTAGAAAATGTCGATTCCGAAGAGACAAAAAGTTTTACACAGGTTATTTTTGGAATCTCAGAAAACTCACAGTCCATAATTTTATGACTGGACAGAAGGCCGTTTTCCAAGGTGTCACCTTTAAAGAAACTATGAAGTGTCGTCTTGAAGAAAAAGCTAAAGGTGTCTCACAATGGAAAAATCTCTTATTACTTTAATACTTTTTCTTTTTACCCTGCCCGTAAATGCCAAATATACTCCAGGCCTTGGAGACCTCTCCTGTGGTCAGGAGGGGCAAAAAAGGTGCACTTTTTTAAGTCGGGAGTTTTGGCTCCAGGGAAGTGGTGGTTGCGACCGGGGTTTAAAATCAATTAAAGGAAAATGTCACCAAGGAAAAAGAAACTCGCTTAAAGATCACTCATGGACAACAAAGACAATCCAATTTCAAAGAGAACTTCAATCCAACCTCCCTATCAACCAAATCAGTTTTCTTTGGATTCACAATAGCTACAATAACAGAAAAGACGGTTATGCTTTTCCTAATCATAAGTACTCCCTCACGGACCTTTTAGACCTCGGAGCAAGGGCCTTCGAAGTTGATACCCATTTAATAGGTAAACGCCTCCGTTTGTGTCACGGAGAATACAATCACCTTGGTTGCTCACTCCTCGATCGTCTCTATTTCAATATTATTGAAGAGTTTAATATCTGGATAAGGAAAAAAGAAAATCAAAATGAGGTTGTCATTTTAAAAATCCAAAATCAAAGTGATGGCCGAAAAGACCTTTTGGAAAGTCCCCTCAACCATCATTTAAAAGACCTTATTCTTCAGAAGTCAGATTTAAAAACAGATCGGTACCCCACCCTCAATGAAATCAGAGAAGCGGGAAAAAGAGTCATGATTTTAGATGGGCCCTTCTCCTACAGTTTTTCCAAAAAAGGAAAAAGAACCAAGGTCAAACAATTTGATGAGAAGCTTTGTCAGTTTACAGATGAACAAGGAGAGGAAGTCTTATGGAAACACGACCCCACTTTCAATAAAGGCCTTTCTGAAAATTGGCAATCTGTCCATTGGGACGCCACTAATATTTTAGGATTTTACAATGGAGAAAAAGAAACTGGGAAGATCACACCCAAATTAGTTCGAAAACTTGTCGAATGCAATATTACGGCCCTGGAAGTTGATATGATGTCCCTCGCTCATGCAAAAGAGTTTATCTGGACATGGGAAGAGGGAGAACCAAAAAGTTGGGGAAGGAACAAAAGGTGCGCTGTCATCAATAAAAATGGACGTTGGCAATCTGAAGATTGCCAAGAATCCCTTCCTTTTGCCTGCCAAGATCAAAATAATAAAGGCCTTTGGAAAATTACACGGTATCGAGGTTCCTTTAATGAAGGCAAAACGGCATGCCAAAGAGGAAAACAGTTTGCTCACCCTCAAAATGGCTGGGAAAATGCCAGGCTTTACAAAAACAACTCTTTTTCAAAGGCCTGGATCAATCTAAAGGGATAACCCTTTTAATGAAGGAGCTATTTTGAAAACTCTTACAATTATTCTTTCTCTCATTCTCACCTCATACTCCTTTGGGGAAGATATTCCACTCCTTAAAATTAACACCCATCGAAAAATAATCTTTAAAAATAAAGAAATTAAGGCCTCCTTAACTCTTCCTGGAGGCTCCCCCCAACCTATTGTCATCAGAAGAAGGGGAAAGTCTTCTGATAAATTTCCAAAAAAACAGTACCAATTTAAATTCCTCGACAGTGAAGGAAAATCAGTAAAAAAATCAATCTTCTCTTTTACTAAGGGAAAAAAGTGGATTTTAAATGGGCCCTATGCAGATAGAACACTCATGAGAAACACTTTGGCCTTTAAAATGGCCAGAAGTCTTAAAAACTCAAACAATAAGTTTTGGTATGCTCCCCGTACGAAGTATGTTGAGCTCACAATCAATAAACGCTACAAAGGTATTTACGTTTTAATAGAAAAAATTGCTCGAGGAAAAACCCGCGTTCCCATCAAAAAGTTTTCTTCTACAAACGAAGAGTTCATAGCAGAAATCCACGGAGAAACCTATGGAGCCAAAGCAGACTTCAATTCCGAGAAGAAGACTGCTCTCCAGTTCTTTCAACCAAGCCGTAAAGACGTGAAAAAATTTGCGAAAGAAGGTCTTCCGGCAAAAAAGATTATAAAAGATATTATCGATCACTTCGAGCATAAACTCGACAATGCAAAAACGCTAAGTGACATTGAGGACATTGTAGACGTTAGGTCTTTTGCCAACTATATCCTTATCCAGGAAATCTTTAAGAACCTGGACGGTTACCGAAGAAGTGCCTACTTCCACTATAAAAATGGAAAAATTCATATGGGCCCCATTTGGGATTTTAATATCTCAATGGGTAACTTTACCTTTTATACAAATATCATGAAAACCACTGGCCTTATGTACCCCAAAGAACATTATTTTGACGGAAATCAAAATGCTTTTTGGTTTAAAAAGCTCATGACATTCAAGGGTTTTCAAAAAATTGTCCGCGATATTTATCAAAAAGAAAGACTCTCCGGTGGGGCCTTTAGCTGGGATACCCTTTCAGAAAACATCTCTTTGTTCAGAAAAGATTTGGGGGCCGGTGCGATCTACAGAAACTTTGATCGTTGGAAAATACTAGGCAGGATCATGTACCCCTTTTGGTATAATAGAGGCACATTACCTAAAACCTATTATGGTGAGATTCGTAAAATGAAAAGCTGGTTATCCAGGCGACTCCAGTGGCTAGATATTCATTTTTATGTGAGTAACTATCCCCTTAATAACTTCGGGACTTAAAAAATAAACCCGGTTATTTTTTTCCTTTTTATTTCTTCCCACAAAATAAAGTCCATTGTTTCCAAAAGAAGCTGAGGGATGCTTGGTTCTGTTGAGCTTGATATTTTCAAAAGAGCTGAGTTTGAAAGACCACTTTTTTTCCGGTTTTAAAAGACTCCTTACAAAAAGCTTCATTCCTCCTCTTGAAGGGTGAACTCTCCCATGAGAAAAGACAAGGTCCGTTCCAGGATAAGGAACCGGATGCTTTTGATAATTATAAACGCCCTTTTTAGGTTTATCTAAAAGCACTCTTTTCCATTTTACATTATTTCCAAAAAAGGAAAGTTCTATATAACCCAAATAAGAAAGTTCAAAGTCGTAACCGGATTTTTCTGTAGAATTCCCTCCCAGCTGCCAGTGAAAGAAAATTTTATCAGCCTCTTCATTAAAAGTGGGATGCTTATCATTGTATCGACTTAAAACAAATGTCTTTTTCGTTTCAAAGTTATAAAGGTAAACTCCTGACCCTTCCTGTGTTCCTCGCGCATAAAAGGTCATCCATTTTCCATCTTTTGAAAACCGTTGGTGTTTTAAAAGCCCATACCGTCCTGGTATATTAAAGTCTTTCGTTTCCATTTTTTTTAAAAATTCATAATCCTTGCCTTTTTTTCTAAAAAAATAAAAGGCCCCTCTTTTTTGATGAATCGACATGATAGAGGTGACAATGATGTCATCTTTAAGACTTCCTGTAATATAACGCCCGTTAACAAAAGAAGAACTCGCCTTAATAGGCAAGCTGAAGGCCTTTTTTGCTAAAGAGACAGCTTGAAAAGAAAACGGTTCCTCATTGGGGTCCGTCCAACTTCCATCATTTTTTTTAGGGAAAAATAACGATAAAGAGGGAGAAGTCCCCCTGTCCAGGAGATAAGGTTCCCCCTATCATGAATTTCTATATTTTCTGGATTGAGAGTTCTATCATCGATTAAAGTGGCCTTTACTTTTATTTTAGGATCTTTTTTACCGGGAAGGGAAATCCCAAGGTCAGAATTCAGACCTCCATCCTCATAACTCCCTTCCGTTTCACAAACTGACTCCAGAGAAAAGAGGTTCACCCGTGGGGCCTGCCCTGACTGAATTAAGCGCTTAATCATTTTTGTATTAAGGCCTTCGTAGGGAAAAGTTTCGTAAGAGGATCTTAAATCTTGGTACGTGGGTTCATTTAAAACCGAGCAAAGCTTTAAAAGCCTAGGCCTTACCTTTTTCCATTTCCTCTTATTGTAATCACCCAAAGAATAAGAATCGTCTAAAAAAGGAGTCACCCTTTCCCTAAAGTCCAGGTCTTTGACAAGTGTCCAATGGCCATCAATTTTTTGAAGGCCTGGACTTTCTCCATGACAAAGGGAACGGTAGAAAAGAAATCCTTGGTAATTGGCCTCCGTGTCCCCGTAGGACAACATTTTACTCCACTTTCCTGTAATTGTCCCTTCAAGAGAAAGGCCCCACTGAACAAGCTCTTTCCTTGCCTTCAGATCGGCCCTTTTAAAAGAAAGTTTTTTATAAAGCTTCATTTTTTTCAAATATCTATCGTAGTACCATCCACCAATTTCAAAAAAATGAGCGAACTTATCTGTTCCGACATAGACTCCACCGATATTAAAGATACGTTTAAGATCAGTGACTTTATCAAGTCCTTTATAGAGTCCTTTCTCATCAATATCTTTATAAAATTGAGGGTCTTCTATATTAGGAAAGTAGCTAATTAATTTATTTAAAACTCCTAGAGGAACCTTTTTACTTTTAAAGGTCCCCCCAAAAACAGGTCTGAGTTTTTGAACAATTTTCGAACAACTTCTTTTGTGATTGAGTTCTTTAAGTTTTTGTCTGATGAGTCCATTATAAAATCGGTTAAATTCAGGAGCACTATCTTTAAGTTTAAAAGCACTGGCCATATAATAATCTTCAATTCCTGCTAAGACAGTAGAAGAAAGAAATAAAAAGAGTACAATTGCATATCTCATAAAGGTCCTCCATTTTTAAAGACCTTTATATTTATAGATAAAGAGATGCAATTAAAAGACAGTTAGCATTACAATTGATCAAAAATAGGAAGTGTAATAATAAATTTAGTTCCGTTTTTATCACTTTCAACTTTTATTGTACCACCTAGTTTTACGACCTCTTCTTTGACAGCTCCCATTCCTACCCCACGTCCTGAAAGTTCTGAAGTTTCATTTTTCGTTGAAACCCCCTGTACAAAAATTAAATCAGGCCCTTTCGATACTTCAAGTCCTTGCTCCGAGGCCCTTTTTTTAAGAAGATCAAAATCAACTCCCTGGCCATCATCTTCAAAATATATGATGAAGTTGTCTTCCTGTAATTTGAAATGGACATTTATTTTTCCCTTGGGATTTTTACCACTTTTAAGTCTTAATTCTTCAGCTTCAATCCCATGATCAACCATATTTCTAAAGAGGTGAATGCAGGATTGAATAAACATTGAATAGCGTTGAGTATTGACGAGGATCTTTTCTCCGGTAATGGAGAAGTCGATACGTTTTTCTTCTTTTTTTGACAATTCTTTGATTAAATCTCTGTAAGTTTCAAACTTTTCTCTAAGGTCTGAAATAAGATAGTTTTCTTTAAGGTAGTTAAAAAAAACATCGATATCCTTAAAGTTTTCTTTTTGCTTTATTAAATCGGAAACGAGAAGAATCGTGTCGTCACTTCTAATAAACCTATTGGCGGTTTCCACAATAATTCTGTTTTTGTTAATAAAGTGTTTTAAATCTTTATGGAATGAAGATACGGCCTCCTCTAAAAAGTCCAATTTCTTTTCAGAAAGGACCGTTTCTATTTCATTGATTGATTTTGTTAAAGACTTTAGGCCAAACTGCCCAAAACGGGCCTTAAGAGTGTGAAAACTTCTGTAGAGAGTCTCATTACTTTTAATCTCTTTGTAGGATTCGAGAAGGTTAAAGGAATCATCAATGAGATCAACAAACTCCATGGGGTTTTTTAAGCAATAGGAAATAAACTTAATTTCCTGCTTATCTTCTTCCAACTGATCCATTAATTTTTTTTCTTTTGTTTTATCTGCAGCTATAAGAATAATTTTTTCAATACGATGCCCGTCATTAAAAAAGATCGGACGAAATGTGAGTTTTATAAATTTTTCATCGGTCTCAATTGTTTTAGGAGCAAGATGAGTCAAATCCTTAAAGCTTATATTCATTTTCCAAACATTTTTGATCCATTTTTGAAATGTGTTTTGTTGATCACTACTAAGTTTTAAAACTTCAGTAACATTTTTATTTTTTGGGTCGATTCCTAATATATCCTCGCAAGACTTTGTGACATACTCTACTTTCCCTGATTCATGAAAGGTTAAAAAGCCTTCATCGAGATTACCTAGAATATCTTTGATATCCTTTGTTTTTCTTTTTAAATTAGATTTTAGTTTTAAAAAATTAAAATTTATAAAGGGAAATATTAAATACACACCTAATAGGATGGGGACACAAAAAACTTCGTCATGGGAAACACCTTTCCCTTTAAAAATAAAGGCCAAATAACCAATCAAAATATAAAATGAAAACAAGATTATATTTGTCGATAATTTATTGATTGTTGTTGAAATTGAGTAAGAGATAATAAAACCAAAAAGATAAACGACAGAGTCAAGTCTATCCGGCCCCAAAAAATAGCTTGCCCAAGCTCCATAATTGACAAGCCCAAAAAGAGAAATTTTTCCAAAAATCTTTTTGTTAGTTAAAGCAATAAGAAAAACACAAAGTATTTGCCATAAAATAGGTATTAAAAAATAAAAAAAGGGAATTTTGACTTTTATTTCAAACTGATAGGACAAAATAATAGTAATACTGTAGGAAGTTAACCAAAATATCAAATTGATAACCGAAGGGACGAGATTCTTTTCGAGGATCTGTCTGCTTAATTTCATGCCTTTTTTATCGGAATATTACTTTTAAACTTAGGTTATTTTTGGTGCTTACTCCTTTCTTTCAAGTTCAAAAGTTAAGGTTACACTAACATTTTTCAGCCCATCTGATTTTATTTCGATTCCACCATCCATAAAATATTTCAAATACCTCTTTATATTTACGAGGTTCGCATAAGACTGATTACTTTCCTCAGACAATGCATTCCTGATAGCATCTAATTCTCCTCCTGGAATCCCAATACCATTATCCTCTATGATCACAGTTACTCTATCTTTCTTTTCACCTTTCTCTATATTTGAGACCCCTATATTCCCTTGAACCTTCTGGTTAAACTTTGAACTATTCTCAAGGAAGTGAAAAAATATTTCTCCCAACCTTTCCTTAGGCCCGTAATACTGAGGAACTTTCCCTTCATACGTAATAGACTTAAATGAGTTTCCCCTAACCTTGGAGACTTCAAGGTCGAGAGCTTTCGCGACCTCGCCATCTATTAAAGTATACAAATCAAGCGATCCCCAAGTACCAAAGTCAGCACCTAGAATCTTTTGTATTTTTGAAAGGTTGTCATCATAGGAGAGAATCTCTTTATCATAGTCTGAGAGTTTGTTACCCTTTGAAAGCTCTTCTATTAGTTTCTTATTATCTCTATAAACCTTAGAAAGGATTGGTAAGATCTCCTCAGAGTTTCGACTCCTTTTATAAATGCTCTCCAATTGCCCTTGGACTTTCTGAAAGAGTAACAAGACCCCTTCCTTAGATTGATTAGCTTCAATGATATATATTTCATTACTTGCTTCAAAGAAACCACTAGAAGGAAGCTTTTCGAGAAAAGAATCAATTTTTTGCATTTGATCAGAAGAAAACAATTCCCTAATACCCTTACCAATATCCCTTTGAGTAATTCCAAAACCAATCTCTGAAGAAGTCTCTAACAACTCTAACTTCTCGTTAAAA
>MDTE01193653.1_pt1 | contig 12793 bp, 12 predicted proteins | sample 811231 | NCBI WGS metagenome assembly MDTE01 (sample SAMN05326651, study PRJNA326480) | marine metagenome | isolation source: seawater | place: Indian Ocean: Red Sea | collected 2010
CTTCCATCCACAACATTTGGAAGAGACTTGGCACCAAGAATTTCAGCAATTCTTGATGTCAATCAAGTCACGGATATCATGTCTGTTGAAGGACCAAGAACATTTAAAAGGCCAATCTATGCCGGCAATGCCATTCAAACAATAAAAATATCAGATGGTCAGAAAATATTGGCCACAGTCAGAACGGCATCTTTTAAAGAACTTGGAAACACAAACAATGCAAATGTGGTTGATACCGAAATGCCTTCGGTTGAAATCCCAAATCATACTCGATATGGCGGTGTCCAATCTGAGAAAACAGAAAGACCGGATCTCCAAGTTGCCTCAACAGTGATTTCTGGGGGCCGAGGTGTCGGCAGTGCAGAGAACTTTGAATTGCTCTATGAGCTTGCTGATAAACTTGGTGCATCGGTTGGCGCCTCAAGAGCAGCTGTGGATGCAGGTTTTGTACCCAATGATATGCAAGTTGGACAGACTGGAAAAATCATTGCTCCGGACCTTTACTTTGCCCTTGGTATTTCAGGTGCGATCCAACATATTGCTGGAATTAAGGATGCAGGAACTATTGTTGCTGTGAATAAAGATGCAGATGCTCCAATATTTGAAATTGCTGATATCGGAATTGTTGCAGATCTTTTTGAATTCATACCTGAATTGATCTCTAAGCTTGACTAAATCCTTCACTGTAAGAAAGCCCTCTACTCTTCTATTAGGTTTTGCGAGTGGCATGTCTCCTTTTGGCATGGCAATTGTCGTGCCGACACTTGAATTATTTGCCAATGAATTTCAGTCAAGTTATTCCACAATTCAGTTCATCATTTCAGCCTATCTATTCGGTTTGGCTATGGCTCAACCATTTATGGGGTTCTTATCCGATAAGCTTGGAAGAAAGCCTGTGATGATATCTGGGATCATTCTATTTATATTTGCATCATATATATGCATGACAGCTGAAAGTCTTTCAACACTGATCATTGCAAGGTTTTTTCAAGGAATCGGTGGAAGTGTTGGTACAGTGACATCAAGAGCCATTATCAGAGACAGTTATGCAGGTGATGAAGCTGCAAAGTCTCTATCTAGAGTAACTGCAACCATGGGAATGGCCCCAATGATTGCTCCTGTTGTCGGTGCCTTTGCATTGTCCCTTAGCGGATCCCCGAACGGAATATTCATGGTCACTTTACTGATCGGATTTTCCATCTTAGTTCCTGTTATTTTCTTTTTACCGGAAACAGTTGTTAAGAATGATTCTGAGAGAAAACAACCCGTATGGTATAAAAATTATTATGAGCTTCTGAGATCAGAAATCTTTGTTGGATCAACATTCATTTATGGATTCACTACCGGTAGCTTTTTCGCAATTCTTGCAGTTGGCTCAACTGTCTTTTCAAAGAATCTTGGTATAGAGAGTACTGGTTTTGGTTTGATTTGGAGTTCTTTAACCATCTTGTATGCATCAGCGTCATTTTATGCTGGAAATCTTACAGCAAGAGTTGGGCTGATGCGTGTCTTAAATCTGGGAGTTCTATTGAATCTGATTGCCGGTTCTATTTTTGCATTACTCATATATTTTACTGGCACAAACATTTATTCAATCATCTTTCCTCTCTCTTTAATGTTTTTTGCACATGGTTTTATTGTTTCAATGTCTATGGCCAAAGCTGTGAGCGATTTTCCCAATATAGCTGGAGCAAGCTCAGGATTATCAAGCTCTTTAGGCTTGGTGACTGGAGGGTTATTCAGTATTTTATCCGGATCAATATATTCGGGTGAATTTTTTCCAATTGCAGTTATTGTTTGGCTTTCAACTTGCTTTTGCTATTTATGTTTTTTACTCGTTCGTTTAGGTGAGAAAAAGAAATCGGTGCAATTGTCTTAGCTCAGACTTCCAGGTTTAGCAATACCAATCCAAGCCTCAACAATCAATAAAACCCATATGCTGAGAACAAAGATTCTCGCTTTATCTAAGCTTGCTTTCATCTCAATATCGTCTGCTTCATTGATATTATCAATCGCTATATTGTGAATGCCTTTGATAAAACCACCGATATATTTTCTAATCATGATTCCACAGAAGATCAGGCCTGCAAATACAACGAGTTTGTAACCGACCCATGGTTCTGCATCCAAACGATCTGTATAGAATCCATAGTAAACCGATGCCAATAAAGTGAAGACCATCACCCATCTAAAGACATAGTCCACTTTCGTCATTTTTTTAACAAGGTCAGAGCCTTCATTAAAATGCATATAAACAAGAGCACAAAACCAAACCGGTCCTAAAAGGATGATTCCAACCCATTGCCATGTAGGGTGATCAATCCCATAGTACTCAGTCAGGATTCCGCCCACGGTCAGCATTAAGCTTAAGCAAAGTCTAGGAATAAGATCTAGATTGATCATGATTTTTCCTGCCATTTGTCTTGCCTCACGAGATAAACTTCGATTCACTGATAAACCACTGGAATAAAAGACACCTATGTCTCCTCCTAGCCAGTAAACAAATAATAGTAAGTGAATTAATAAAGCTACGTCGTGACCGCTCATCGATACTCCCCTTATAGTCAGATTTAGTGTTAATGATTATATGACATCGTGATCGAAGGTCAATCAGCATAAGAATCTGATAAAATATAATGATGAGTAAAAAAGACAAAACAATGGTCGATATTTGGAAAGCCACATGTATGCAAACCATGAATCATGTAGTAAACAGAGCTGGCAATCGTGATGAAGCAATGTTGATTATCAACAAAAGTTTAGACCGCTGGGATGAGCTATTGGGATCATTGGTTGCATCGAATGGTTCTATCAAACAACTCTATCTTTTCCCAGAGTTTAACCTTCAGGGCTTTCCTCTCAAGGAAAATGTGAGTGATTGGATAGAAAAAGCTTGCCTTAGAATCCCTGGATCAAGTGAAGTTGAGAGAATTCAGCAAATGGCTCAGAAGTATAAGATTTATATTGGTGCCAATGCTTATGAATCTCCCGATGATTGGCCCGGAAGGTATTTTAACTGCTCATTTTTAATCGATCCTTCAGGCGATATTATTCTGAAATTCAGAAGAATAAATACAACAGAAGCAACTTCACCTCACGATGTATTGGATGAATATTTAGATAAACATGGAATAGAAGGATTATTACCCGTTGCTGAAACTGAATTGGGCAATATTGCCATGATGCCATGTGGTGAGATTGCCTGGCCAGAAACTGCAAGGGCCCTCACAATGCGGGGCGCAGAGATTATACTTCATCCAACGTCTGATCATGGAAAATATGATCATTTGGCATGGGAGTCTTGCAAAAGAGCGCGCGCTGCAGAAAACATGGTTTATTTTATTTCATCCAATGCAGGTGGAATGATTGGAGGCCCTCTCCCTGAAGGCTCTAATTTTGGCAACTCAAAGATCATTGATTTTAATGGTCAGGTTATGATTCAAAACCATGGTCCTGGTGAGAGTTCTAGAGCATCTGCTGTTATTGATATGGATGCTTTGAGGCGAGTCAGAACAGCTAGTCCAGGTATTTACGGTTACAACCGTTTAGGGACACTTCGCACAGAGATTTACCGCACTGTATATGCAGAGACTGTTTTTTATCCATCGAATTCATTTGCTGATAAACCAATGTCATCTAAGAAACAGATTAGAGAGAATGTAGAGGAAACCGTGAATCGAAAAATCAAAGAAGGTATTTTTTATCCTCCAAAAATCAATTAGCTAAAAGTATAGCTCTCACTACATGGTAACAATTGTTTTACCGAAGTTTTCACCTCTCATCAATTTACAGAACTGAGCAGGTGTATTCTCGATTCCAATCACTTCATCTTCTATGTACTGAATAGCTCCATCTTTAAGCCATTGACTGGCCTTTGAGATGAATTCATCTTGCTTATCATAGTGATCATAAACAACGACACCTCTTATCGTTGCCCTTGCACCAACAATTGGCCCCAGATTTGGTCCTGGCGGAGGAGTTGAGAGATTATATTGAGTCATAAATCCACAGAGCACAATTCTAGCTTCGTAAGCTAAATTTTTTGTCATGATGTCTAGGGTTTCACCTCCAACATTGTCAAAATAGATATCCACGCCATTAGGACACAATTCTTTAATTCTTTGATCAATATCTTCAGTTTTATAATTGATGCAATCTTTGAAACCGAAAACTTCCTTAACTGTATTGCATTTTTCTTCCGAACCAGCAATACCTATAGCAGTAACACCATGGATCTGAGCAATTTGACCAACCATGCATCCAACTGGACCGCTTGCTGCTGAAACAACGAGTACATCACCCTCTTTAGGCTCTCCATAAACCATGAGACCAGCATATGCAGTGAGTCCTGGCATGCCCATTATCCCTAATGCAGTACTCAGTTTTCCTTCATGACCATTGAGTTTTCTCACTCCGTCTCCATCTGATATTCCATATTGTTGCCATCCATTTGATGTCAGCACAATATCCCCTTTTTTATAATCAGAGTGATTGGATTCGATGACTTCAGATACTGTTCTTCCCACAATGGTGTCCCCGACATTGACTTTTTCTGAGTATATATGTCGACCTGTTATCACGCCCCTTATATAAGGGTCCAATGAGAGATGTATGGTTTTACTGAGAAAATGATTCTTCTCAGGGGAGTTTATTCTCTCTTCAATAAGCTCAAAGTCTCCTTCGGTTGGTATGCCTTCAGGAGACTTTTTTAGGACAATTTTTTTGTTTATGGTCAATTTATAGTTGATCAATCATGTAGTCACAACTGCTGACTCTGAATTCTCCACCATCTTCAATATTCACGATTTCTACTTCGCCATCATTGATAACCAATGAGAATCTTTGACCCCTTGTTCCCATGCCAAATCCAGATGCATCGAGTTCAAGACCAATGGCCGATGTGAATTCACCATTTCCGTCAGCCAACATCATTACTTTGCCTTCGGCATCTTGGCTCTTTCCCCAAGCATCCATCACAAAGACATCATTGACAGCCATACATGCTATTGTGTCAATTCCTTTGGCTGTTAGCTCGCTCGCTTTTTGTATGAAGCCAGGTAAATGCTGTAAGGAACAAGTTGGGGTGAATGCACCGGGAACTGAAAATAGAGCAACCCTTTTTCCAGCAAATAAATCATCATAGCCAACGGGTGAAGGCCCATCAGCTGTCATGGTTGTAAAGTTAATATTTGGAACCTTATCTCCGACTTTAATGCTCATTAATTTTCTCCTCGAATTTTTAGCAAAATCATATTTTATTACACAAAGAATTAATCAACCATAAATAATGCAATTTCAGGCACAAAAGATACAGTCATTAGTCCAATCAGCATTATGATTAGAAATGGAATGGTGGCCTTACATATGGTCCAGAATTTCTCTTTAAAGACACCCATTGCAACAATTAAATTCAAACCCAAGGGTGGTGTCAGGTAGCCAATTTCTAAATTCATCACCATGATGATTCCAAAGTGTGTGGGGTCAATGCCCTGCGATGCTGCAATAGGCATTAACATAGGCGCAAGAATCAGAATGGCTGATCCAATGTCTATCAGGCAACCAATAAGAATAAGAAAAAGATTAATGGTCAGTAAGGCTGTTACTGGGTTGTCGATTTTGTCACTCATCCATGCAACTAAATTCTGTGGAACTTCTTCATATGTAAGAAATACATTTAAGCTCAAAGCAATCATTAGAACTGGAAAAAGTGACCCCAACAATTTTGTTGTCTCCCTTATGACATCTCTCAAGTCATCCAAGTTCATCTCTTTATGGATCAGTGACTCGACAATGAAGGCGTACACAACTGCGACAGCGGCTGATTCTGTTGCAGTAAAGTATCCAGTGTAAATTCCTCCAAGGATGATGAGTGGCATCAATAGTGCCCAGATGCCTTTACGCAGAGATTTTGCAATATAAGAGAAGTCCCATGAATTTTCTCTATGAGAGAAATTCTGAGCAACTGCATAAGTCAGCATAAGTGATGTCAACAGTATCGCAGGACCAATCCCTGCTATAAATAAATCTCCAATTGAAGTCTGCGTCATGATTCCATATAAAATCAATGGAATGCTCGGTGGCACAACAATTCCTAAAGTACCAGCTGCACACAGTGCCCCTAGTGCAAAGTGCTTTGGGTAACCCGCTTTAATCAATGCGGGATACATAAGTGTTCCTATGGCAAGCAATGTGACTGTTCCTGATCCTGATACAGCAGCAAAGGCTGCACAAGACATGATTGTTGCAATCGCTAATCCACCTGGAATAGGAGCAGTCAGTGAAGTCATTAAGTCAATGAGTCGTGATGCCATTCCTCCTCTCGACATGATGTTTCCAGCAAGAATGAACAAAGGTATAGAAAGCAATATATCTTTATTGGCTGCGTCCCATGCATCGACGACAATATTACTGATTACTCCATCACCGAATGCCCAGTAAGCATAAGCAGTAGCAATCCCTAAGATGACAATAAGATTCTGTCTTAATAAAAATAGAACAACAATTATGATTGGTAGAAGTAAGGCAGAAAGCATCGGATTATTCTGTGCCTAAACGGACACTCTCCCCTGGTCTAAGATTCGGTTTAATCGCATAAATGAGATGCCTAATAGATGTGAGTAAGAATGCGGTCGGGATAATCATTTGGAAAGGCCAGACCGCTATTCTTAGAACCATTGATTGAACATCATCCCTGAATGTCTCTACAACAACTTGAAAAGCGATCAAAGCAAATGCGAAACAAAACACAAACATCAGACCCTCTTGGATTCGATTGAGCATTGGATCAAGTGATTTTGGTAACCAATTGTCTGCAAACTTAGGTCTCAGATGAGCTGCCTCAGATGAAGCCACACCCAATCCAAACATGACAACAAATAAGTTTGCATACACACCCACTTGTCTCGACCAATGTAATCCCGTCCCCGTAATTTCTCTAAAGGCAACATCACTGAACATCACGATCACCAATACACCAAAAGCCAGGAATGTGACATTCCTTTCAAAAATATCTAAATATCTTAAAGTCAGCTTCATGATTTTGTGTTTGAATAATGATAAATCATTGTAAACTATCCTAATAATCCATTTTATTCAAAACCACTAATTATGAGCAATAAACAAGAAATTACGATAAGTGAAGAAACCAAGAATTTTTTAGAGTCTGAACATCTTTTATTCATTGATGGTGAATGGAAACCATCATCTACTGGTGAGAAAATTCCAGTACTGGATCCCGCGACTGAAGAAAAAATTGCAGAGGTTCAGTCTGGAACAAGCAAAGATATTGATTCGGCAGTAAAAGCTGCAAAAGAAGCATTATCAGGCGAGTGGTCTAAGATTCCATCACATGACAGGGCTCAAATCTTACACCGGTTATCTGATGAGATTGAGGCCAACTTCTCAGTCCTTTCAGAGCTAGAAGTACTGGATAATGGTATGCCTTTGCAGCTTGCTCAATACTCCATCGCAAGCCATGGTGTAACCCTTTTAAGATATTACGCGAGCTGGGCACCAAAAATTCATGGAAAAACGATTCCTGTCTCGCCTGGCGGTGTAATGAATGGCGAATCTTTGACTTATACAAAAAGAGAACCCATTGGAGTTGTTGGTGCAATTATTCCATGGAACTCACCCTTGATTTTTGCAATTTTGAAACTTGCACCGGCTCTAGCAGCAGGATGTACTGTGGTGCTTAAGCCCGCAGAGCTGACTCCTTTAACTGCATTATATTTTGGCCATTTAATAGAAAAATCTGGGATACCAAAAGGCGTTGTGAATATTGTCACTGGGCTAGGAGAAACAGCAGGAGATGCACTCGCAAAACATAATGATGTGGATAAAATCACCTTTACAGGATCAACTGAAGTTGGAAAAAAGATCGTTTCTTCTTCTATCAGTAACTTAAAGAAGGTTACCCTTGAATTAGGCGGCAAAAGTCCCGTTATTGTCTTTGATGATGCCGATCTTGAGAAAACAATACCCGGTGTGGCAAGAGCTTGTTTTTTTCTCCAAGGTCAAAATTGTATGGCTGGAACAAGAGTATTTGTTCATGAAGCAATTCATGATGATCTGGTTGCAGGAGTTAAGAACATGGCTGAATCGTTTCAAATTGGTCATGGCCTCATAGAAACAAATGATTTTGGGCCATTGATATCTGAAGATCAAAGAAAAAGAGTTATGAAGTATATAGCGCAAGGGATTTCTGAAGGAGCAACGTTGGTCTGTGGTGGAAATGAAGCCAATGATAAGGGTTACTTCATACAGCCTACAATCTTTACTGATGTTACCGGAGACATGTCAATTGCGAAAGAAGAGATCTTTGGCCCAGTTTTATGTATTGAGAAATTTAGTGATGACACTCTTGACGAACTTGCTGATAGAGCCAATGAGACCACTTATGGCTTATCAGGAAGTGTTTGGACGAGTGATATTTCTACCGGCCATAGAATGGCTGCTTTAATTGATTCAGGTCAGGTTAGTATAAATTGCCATGCCGCTGTAGACTCGGCTATCCCTTTTGGCGGAAATAAGCAATCTGGCTGGGGAAGAGAGTTCGGTGAAGAAGGTTTGGACTCATACCTCAAAACCAAGGCAACGACTGTTATGTATTGATTTACCAGGGTACTTCGTTACCAAATCGATCTAAAAATTTCCCACTGTCATCAGGCTTAATTGACTCAAACATCAGCTGTTGCTCAGCCACACTGATATCCGGTTCAATTTCAGCCTCCTCTCCACCAAGATAAGTTTTGCACCAACCCGGGGCGAGCGCGATTACAGTAATATCATCCCAATCAATCGACATTCCTTTAGACAAGATATTCAGGCCAGCTTTGCTCGCTCTATATGAGTACAATCCGCCAAAATTGTTTTGTTGAACAGAGCCAAGATCGCTGGACATCATGATCAATATTTTTCTTTCACTCATGGCGACTTGATCATGAAAAGCAGTCGCAACTTTAAAAGGAGCCAGAAGATTGACTTCAAGAATATCTCTCCAGATCTCGAAATCCATATGATCTATATTCTGATACCCCATTGCTTCGGGCACTCCCTTTGGTCCAAGTGTCCCAGCATTGTTAATGAGAATATCAATAGGTTTATTGCTGTATTTCTGACTTAGATCACTGACCGCTTCAAAATTTGAAACATCCAATCTTTCAATGATGATATTTTCAGGAAATTTTTTGCTTAATTCCAAAAGATCTTTTGATTTTTCAGGATTTCGCGAACAAGCAATGATTTCCCAATCTTTTTCTGCATATTGTTTTACGTGCTCGAATCCAAGTCCTCTATTGGCTCCTGTAACAAATACTGTTGGCATGATATTCTCCATTAAATAGAATCTGATTATCATAACAAATTCTAACTTAAGGAATATGTATCAAAGGGGAAAGATATGTCTCAACGAAAACATTTATCGGCTTTGAAGATTACGGATGATATTCAAATAGGAAATTTGAAATCAGAAACACAAGATTACTTTAGTGAATGTAAGGATAAATTAGGATTTATACCCAATGTTCTTCTAGCTTATGCTCATGATGAGAATAAATTAGATCACTTTATGGCGTTTTATAATAACCTCATGTTCGATGATTCAGGTTTAACCAAACTTGAACGGGAAATGATCGCAGTCGTCGTATCGTCCTGTAATCGATGTTTTTATTGCATGGTTGCTCATGGTGCAGCTGTTCGACATATGTCAAAAGATCCAATACTGGGTGAGCTTTTGGTTATGAATTACAGAGCTGCTAATTTAAGCGATAGACATCTTGCAATGTTGGATTTTTCTTGGAAGCTCACTGAGAGCCCAGAAAAAATAAACGATGACGACCGCGACAACCTAAAGAAGAATGGATTCAATGAAAATGATATTTGGGATATATCTGCGGTTGCATCATTTTATAATATGAGCAATAGAATGGCTTCGGCAATCGATTTAATGCCAAATACCGGATATCATCAGAAAGCGAGGTAATTATTATGGAATTTAACTTGAATGGAAATCTATGGAATCAGCTTTCAGAGTTGATGAGTTCTTTTGGAATCAGTTTATTTATTGCTCTATTTATCCTAGTCATAGGAAGACAGGTAGTTAAAATCCTCATCAAAGTAATTTCATCTGCTTTGGAGCGATCAAATACTGAAGATACTGTGAGGATATTCGTCACAAATCTTCTGAATACATTATTGATGATTGTGGTTTTCATCGCAGCAATCAATCAGTTGGGCATACAAACAACATCCATTATTGCTGTGTTAGGTGCTGCAGGTCTTGCCATTGGTCTTGCTTTGCAAGGTTCGCTTTCTAACTTTGCTGCAGGCATCTTGATAGTAATCTATCGACCTTACAAAGTTGGAGATTATATTCAGGCAGACAATCATTTGGGCACGGTCGATGACATACAAATATTCTCAACCGTTTTAAAGACACCTGACAATAAACTAGTGATTGTTCCCAACGGCAGTATCATGAATGGCAGCATTGTCAATTTCTCAAATCAAGATAAAAGGAGAGTTGATATTATAGCCAGCTGTAGTTATGAGGACGATATCGATAAGGTAAAATCAGTTTTGGCAGATATTCTATCCAAGGATGATCGTATATTAAGTGAACCCAAGCCAAGAATCGCTGTATCTGAACTGGCTGATAGCAGTGTCAATTTTATCGTCAGACCTTGGGTAAAGAATTCAGACTATATTGACGTATATTATTCGCTTCTTGAAGAAATCAAGAAGAGGTTCGATCAAGAAGGGATATCAATTCCATATCCTCAAAGTGATGTGCATATCCACAATCACACTGAGTGATTGTGGAATAAACATATTCGTTTAGTGAGAATCTAAGAGGCTGTCATCCATTTCTGGAATTTAGGATCAGCCGGTGCTTTCAGACCTGTTTCATCTTCGCATCTTGCTTTGAGTTCTTTGATTGAAGAGAAGCCTTTATCGAATAGTTTAACTTTTCCTCTGGCCTTAGATTTTTCAGCACGAAGTTTGACGGTTGCAGCTTTGTTTATGCTCAAGTCTTTCCTTAATACTACACCATAGTTTTCTTTAGCGCCCTCTCTAGTAACAAGGCCAGCTTCAACATCGAATTGAACTCTTTCCGGTTCTCTAGTGAATGGATCGCCACATCCTCCTCCACCCCATGTTACATGGTAGAGTGTATCTCCTTCTTCGACAGCAATTCTGTCACACTTAGATTGAAGTAATTCGGTATCTCCATTCTTTCTGACAAGCGTTTTTGTGCTTCTGGCACCAGGTAGACCGCCATTTACCCCCCAAGGATAAGTAAGCCATCTGTCATCATGAATTGATACTTCTCCCGGCTCTAAAAACTTATAAGTTGTACAAAGCGCGTTACCACCTCTGTTGTAACCTGCTCCTCCACTATCTGGAACTGTGTAATATTCCTCAATGACTAATGGAAAATAACTTTCTAGAAACTCATTGGGAACATTGGTGAAGCTTGGCCATAGTGAATGTCCATCGGGTCCATCGCCCATTGGTTTGCCTGGAACTCCACCAAAACCAATCATATAGAGTTGATACCACTCACCATTCTTATCATACCCTGAATACATCAGATGAGGGCTATCTGAGAATCCTGCACCACATAAAAATTCAGGTGCTCCTTGACCTAGAAGTCCGCCCAGGACATCGAAAATCCTTCCCAGTGCATGAGTTCTACATGATAGTGCTGCGGGGTAATTGGGCTTCAACAGAGTTCCCTCAGGTATCCGCACTTCCATCAAATCATAGAACCCATCATTGAACATAATTGCTGGGTCAAAAACCATGATCATGTATACACCACAAAACATTTTGAACATTTCTTCGTTTAAGAAGAAGTTTACTGAGCTTATTGACTGTGGATCTGTTCCTTCAAAGTCAAAAATTACCTTCTTGCCTTCTCTCCACATCGCACATTTAATTCTGTATGGGCCCATTTCTAAGCCATCATCACAAATATAATCCTCAAAGTATTGTTTTTCTGTCGGGACAGTATTTTGGATTAAAGTGCCCATTGCTTTTTTGTTTCTATCAAGAAGGTCTTCAAGTGCCGAATAGAAAATATCATCTCCAAATCTAGTTGCCATCTCGATGACTCTTTTCTCTGCAGTTTTGATAGAGGCAACAATTGCATTGAAGTCACTTTTATTCCATATTGGAAGCCTACAGTTATGAAGAATAATATTGAGTATCTCTTCCTGTAACTCATCATTTTTATAGATCTTTGTAGGAGGAACCCTGATTCCTTCTTCAAAAATCTGTGTTGCATCAGTTGGTAAGCTTCCAGGAACCTTTCCTCCAACGTCAGTCATGTGGCCAAACATTGCTGCATAAGCAATCAATCTTCCATCCTTAAAGATTGGTCTTAGGAGAAGCCAGTCGTTTGCATGACTTACTGCACCATTGCATGAGTAAGGGTCATTTGTTAAGAACATATCGCCTTCTTCAATTGTTCCATCGAAGGCTTCTTTAAAACCATGGATAAAACTACCAAACTGGCCAACGACCATTTTGCCGTCTAGATTAGCAATCATTGGAAACTCATCCCCTTGTTCACGAATACCTGGAGACATAGCAGTCCTAAAAAGTACTGCATCCATTTCCCATCTAGCAGAAAACATTGAGTTCTCAATCACATCTAATGTAATTGGATCTAATTTAACCCTTTTAAACTTTTTATTATTTTTTTGTATTATTTTTGCAGGCATGATGTCTCCCTTAACCCTGAGGTGTAATTAATATATTGCCATATTTATCTACCTTACCTTTATGC
>MDTE01058877.1_pt1 | contig 12792 bp, 7 predicted proteins | sample 811231 | NCBI WGS metagenome assembly MDTE01 (sample SAMN05326651, study PRJNA326480) | marine metagenome | isolation source: seawater | place: Indian Ocean: Red Sea | collected 2010
CCCTCGTCACGCCACCAATTTTGAATTTCTTCGCATACAAACGACCGCTCTTCCCATCCCGGTAAACCATATTGTATATCTTTTGGTCATCCCGGCGAAAAACTGCTACTCGAAGTGGGGATTTACCAACGAACATTTTATCAGCAATCTTCATGACTTTCATTACTCCGTCCTTCCCAAAAACAATTACATCATCCAAAGTAGAACACTTTTCCAAGGCTTCATCCTTTTTTAAACTAAACCCGGCAAAACCATCTTTACGGTTCAGATAAAGTGTTTCATTTGCTACCACAACCTTAGAAGCCACAATCTTGTCAAAAGGTACTAGTTCCCCGTCTTCAGTCCTGCTTATTTCTGTTTTTCGCTCCTTATCCTTGCCATACTTTTTCTTGAGTTCCTTAAGGTAGCGAATTGCGTATCGAGTAATTTGAGCAAGATGTCCCTCCACTTCCTTTATCTCATCCTCAAATCCCTTAATCTGCTCATCAGCCCGAAAAGAATCATATTTCGAAATTCTTTTAATTTTGATTTCGAGAAGACGGAGAATATCTTCCTGTGTGATGGTACGCTTGAATATTTTTACATATGGCTTCAGTCCTTTATCTACAGCAGAAATAACACCTTCCCAGGTCTCTTCCTTTTCGATATCCCGATAAATCCGTTTCTCGATAAAAATCTTCTCAAGGGATGCGAAATGCCATTTTTCCTGCAACTCGCTTAGTTTAATTTCCAACTCTTGTCGAAGAAGTTCACGGGTTAGATTTGCTGAGGATTTTACTAAATCGTTAATTGAAAGAAACTGCGGACGATTATTTTGAATGACACAGGCATTTGGAGCCAAGCTCACCTCGCAATCAGTAAAGGCGTAAAGTGCAGGCAAAGCATCCTCTGCCGAAACGGTTGAGGGAAGATGCACCATAATCTCAACAAATTCAGCGGTATTATCCTCTATTTTAGCGATTTTGATCTTACTCTTATCATTCGCTGATAAAATAGAATCAATAAGACTCGTTGTTGTAGTACCAAATGGGATCTCGGTAATTTTGAGCAAATGTTTCTTCACCTTTTCAATACATGCTCGAACACGGACACGTCCACCCCTTGCTCCACCATTATAATCAGTACAATCTGCAATTCCACCCTGAGGAAAATCTGGAAGTAAATTGATTGGATTCTTTCGAAGCCCATCAATCATCGCATCCAAAATCTCATTGAAATTATGAGGCAATATCTTAGTGGAAAGGCCAACCGCAATACCTTCAGCTCCCTGTGCAAGAAGAACGGGAAACTTTACCGGGAATGTGACAGGCTCTTTATTTCTTCCGTCATATGAAGATGCCCAAGTTGTGACCTTTGGACTGAATATCACTTCAAGGGCGAAAGGCGTCAACCTAGCCTCAATATATCTTGGAGCTGCTGCCGAATCACCAGTCAGAACATTGCCCCAATTTCCCTGGGTGTCGATTAACAAATCTTTTTGTCCAAGCTGAATAATTGCATCACCTATTGAAGCATCCCCGTGGGGGTGATACTTCATAGAGTTACCGATAATATTGGCGACTTTATTGTATCTGCCGTCCTCCAATTCCTTCATTGAATGGAGGATTCTTCTTTGCACCGGCTTTAAGCCATCATCTGCATGGGGCACTGCTCGCTCCAAAATGACATATGACGCATAATCCAGGAACCAGTCCCCATACATATCATCAACATAAATGGCATCGTCATCTCCATTTTTTTCCGCCAATCCCTGACCTAAAGCCTCAGGATCAAATCGCGGAGCAGGCTCGACAGTTGCTTCTTTTGTCTCTGCGAATTCTTCCTCGTTGCTGTCTTCCTCCTCGGCCATAAATTTTAATCAGGCAGCCTCACTCTTAATCCCGGTAGATTCCTCTTCGGTTTCTGAGATTTTTTCCTCGGAACTGGAATCCTCTTCCTCATCCACAAGGTCATGTTGGATTCTTAGATTTCGAATAATGTACTCCTGTCTATCGGGAGTATTCTTACCCATGAAGAATTTGAGCATTTCTTTAATCGACTCATGGGCATCTATTTTCACCGGATCCAAACGGATATCATCATTAATAAAATGCTTAAATTCATCTGGAGAAATTTCTCCCAAGCCCTTGAAGCGTGTAATCTCAGGATTTTTGCCCAAAGTCTTAATGGCTGCTTCGCGCTCCGTATCATCATAACAATAAAGCGTCGATTTCTTATTCCTTACCCGAAACAGCGGAGTTTGCAGAACAAATAAATGCCCCTGACGAATAAGTTCTGGGAAAAACTGTAGGAAAAAAGTAATCAGCAAAAGACGGATGTGCATACCATCAACATCGGCATCCGTGGCAATGACAACTTGATTGTATCTCAAATCTTCTAAGTCTTCCTCAATACCCAAAGCCGCCTGAATAAGATTAAACTCCTCGTTTTCATAGACCACTTTACGAGTCAAACCGAAGGAATTTAAAGGCTTTCCTTTTAGGCTAAATACTGCCTGAAACTGAACATCTCGTGCTTTGGTTATTGAACCGCTCGCGGAGTCACCTTCAGTAATGAAGAGAGTACTTTTGAACTTATTCTTGTCCTTGGTGTTTAAGTGTACACGACAATCTCTTAACTTCCGGTTATGAACTTTACTTTTCTTGGCCCGTTCACGAGCAATTTTTTGAATTCCTTTTAGTTCCTTACGCTCACGCTCACTGCGTTGGATTTTCTCCTGTAATGCCTCTGCAGTCTCCGGATGTTTATGTAAATAATTATCTAGCTTTTCCTTAAGGAAATTACCGACAAATGTACGAATTGTCTCACCATCAGGTGATACGGTAAGGGACCCGAGTTTGGTCTTTGTCTGAGACTCAAATACTGGTTCCTGTACCTTCACGCTGATTGCAGCTACTAGGCCTCCTCGGATGTCCGCAGCCTCAAAATTCTTTTTGGTAAACTCGCGTATGGTTTTTACCAAAGCTTCACGAAAAGCAGCTTGGTGCGTACCTCCCTGAGTAGTATGCTGACCATTAACGAAAGAGAAATAGTCCTCCCCGTATTGCTCAACATGAGTAAAGGCAACCTCGATATCATGACCCTCGATATGAATGATCGGATAGAGAGTGTCTTCAGAAAGATTCTCGTTTAATAAATCCTTAAGTCCCTCTTTCGAGCGAAAGCGCTTCCCATTGTAGCGAATCGTCAATCCTGTATTAAGATATGTATAGTATCGCAACATCCGCTCAACAAACTCGTTACGATAACGAAATTTTTTGAACATGGAGTCATCGGGAAGATAGGAAATGACAGTACCATTTTCTTCGCCCGTCTTTTTGTTTTTCTTATCCTGAGACTTTGGGTCGCCTTTAGCATATTCAATCCTTCTCGTTTCACCTTCCCTGAATGATTGAATATCGAATTTGGTGGACAGTGCGTTGACTGCTTTTATGCCAACCCCATTAAGACCCACTGATTTCTTAAAGGCTTCGGAGTCATATTTAGCTCCAGTATTGATCTTGGATGAGCAATCAAGCAATTTTTCCAGCGGGATCCCTCGCCCAAAATCACGAACCACTACATTCTGACCGTCACATTCAACATCGATTTGCTTTCCAAATCCCATAACAAATTCATCGATGCAATTATCCAAGACTTCTTTTAGCAAAACATAGATGCCATCATCCTCCGACGAACCATCACCAAGCTTTCCGATATACATACCGGGACGCAAGCGAATGTGCTCTTTCCAATCGAGCGACTTAATGCTGTCCGCCGTATAATTATGCTCAGCCATTGATCCCACCTATCATGTCCACATGCTTTTTATAATTGAGAAGAATCAATTTTGTCCACTTGAAAACTCTGTTTTCAGGAAAAAACTTGCATTTAATCAAGGATCTGAGCTTTTTTTCGAAGCATGGTTTCCACTTTTTTGAAAACTTTTCGTCAAATCAATGATCCAAAAATCATCAAGGCTTTAGTATTGGCCACTCTACTGACTTTTGTTTCCATCGTTATAGCAATTACCATTGGAGTAGGCCTAGTTGATCGCATTTTCGATTTTTTTTCGGAAACTTTGCAAGCTTGGTTCGGTAAAGGGGAGAGTTGGTTTTATGCGTTAGCTCAATTTCTTGGTGGTTCTTTAACTCTCGTTATCGCATACTTTTTCTTTGCGGGAATACATGGTGCTTTCGTTGGAATTTTTATCGATGATATATTGGATGCAATACACCAGAAACATTATCCAGAAATGCCATGGCAAAAACCTCCATCTATGATCAGGTCCTTTTTATTCTCTGCCCGCATTCTTTTACTAACTATATTCTTAAATATAATAGCCTCTCCCCTGCTATTCCTTGGTTGGTTTATCCCTCCCATTGGGCTTTCCTTCCAAGTTATTCTAAATGGTTATCTTCTTGGAAAAGAATACGGCCAACTAGTGGAATTCAGGATTCCCGCATCTCAAGTAATCTCACCAACCCCTAAATATTTTGCTAACGGGATCATGGCATCAGTCATCTGGATGGTTCCATTCATTAATCTTTTGGCACCCATTCTTCTCGCAGGCTCTGTACTCCATTCAAGAATCAAGAATAAGGGAAGTTAGGTATTCTATTCGCCATTTTTTGTATCAGTTTGAACAGTATCTTTCCTTGATTTCAACATTTGAAAATAATGAAGGCGGGCAACCTGCCACATATAAGTTCCTGTTCTCCGTCCGTATTGATTTTCAAAAGCTTTTTTTAATAATTCCTCTGCCTGCACCTTATTATCCTTAACCATTTGAAGATAAATTCCCACATAGAGATGAGCATGAAAAAGAACCTGAATGCGATAGTGCTCAGGAAAACTTTGTTCATTAATCTTTGACAATACAGCATCTGGTTCCAGTCTTCCTGCGAACATTTCATAAAGTAAAGGATAAGGCGGACGATCATCCTTTTTATATTTAAGAAGTTCATCACGAGCAGTCTTCAACCCTTTGCTTTTGAATTGTGACATAAACCGCCAAATTCCATTTTCACGATCCACCGCATCGTAATTATGATAAATTTCAAATTGTCGGGCGGCTTTATCAAATTGTTTTAAATAGAAGTAAGCAATTCCGAGTCTCCAATGTGAGACTTCAATTTTGGGATCAAGATCTATCATTTTTTCGTAGTCCTTCCTTGCCCCATGAAAGTCTCCCAAAAACAATCGTACATCTCCTCGGTTTGACCAATGCTTGATAAGATTTGGTGATTTCTCCAAAGCTATTGAAATCTCCGATTCCCTCTGAGAAAATGTTAAATTTATTCTCTCTATGTAATCTGAAGGAAATTCACCCAGAACAATTCCACCGAATAAAACAAAGAGTTTGCAGAAAACAGATTTCCGAAAGAGACGGAATTTCATTTTCTTATTTTAAATTCGTCCTTGAAATTCGCCCCTTTACGAGTGCCGTTCTCATCCCACTCTTCAATAAGCCCGTATGCGACTCCGTCCTTTACCGTTGTTTGGGAACGACGTTTACCATTCTCGTGGTAGGAAATTGCGAGTCCAGAAAATGGTTTTGTTTCTCCTATCTTGTACCAAAGTTGATCTTCCTTAAATTCGAGGTCTGTATCAAGGTTGACCGTATCCATATCAGCCAAATCATTCTTTTTCGTTGGTTCCATGCTCAATCCATCCAAACTACATTGAGAGGGAAGCCACAAAAAAGTAATTCCCAAAAAGACCAAAGAAGCCCCCCACCAATAATAGACTTTTGGAATTCTGCGCCACCATGGCAAATCTCTAGGATCTGGTGGATCTGGAAAAGAGAATTCTTCCATTTTTAAAAACTAGATGAAGATATTAATTGAGCAAAGCATAAAGAAAAACATTCATGCCAAGTCTTGCGTAAAAAGAATGAGCATAATTACTTATTTCTTCTCCCGAATAATATTTGAAAATACGCCACCTACCCGTTGGTTCTTGCACCCATGCCGGACGCTGACCTGGCTCCGAATAGATAATATCTTTTAGACCATCCTCCCTTGTGACTTCAAATGTTCCACCATTAAAGGAAGCCAGTCTCAGATTCTCATCAAAGTTCTCTGCTGATTCGCGAATTCTAAATGAGATTGGTGGTATCCAATTACCAAATTCATCCCGCCCCCAACCCATAGCACAAATCGGAGACGCCACGCACGCAAGTCTTCCTTTGACTTTAATCCCAACAAAAGAATAAGTGCCCTGGGGCCATTTCTCCTGCTCCACAAAAGTGAGAACGGTGGCAGGAAGTCTTTTTTGGGAAGATTCTATCTTCAGGTCGGAATTTTTGGGAAGTCCCTTAAAGAAGATACGAAACAGATCGTGACTCCGGTCTAATGGAATGAATGCTTTCTCTGGAAATACCTGTCCAAACCAATCCTTGACTTCAGGACGTTCTTCCCAAGCAGCATAACTATGACCCAGATCCGCTCCCAGAAATGAAGCTTTTATACCGGCATCCAAATATACAAAACCACCCAATTCCATGTACCTTCGTAAGGCCTGATTTTCTTCCGCAGTAAACTCTAGGTTCGTCTGGTCGTCACAATTAATGTAGAGGATTGGATTTTCGAACATCCGCTCGTCTGTTAATTCAGAAATAAATAGTGGATCCGTATCAAATTTCGCCCAAGTCTGCTCATTCATCATTTTTAGTAGACTTGGTAAAGCATCAGGATAGCGACGAATGCCATTTGGGTTTTTCATCAATTGCATCACTCGAAGACCATTTTCGGGGGACAAAGAGGAAGAATCCTGTGCATTCACAAAACTAACAGGCAAAAAAAGCCCATGAAAGAATGATAAGAGAATTAATAATTTGAACTTCATTGCTGAATTCCCACTCTTTGTAATTCGATTCGGATCATCGAACTTATTCGGCTATTCGGATTTTTAGAAAGATACTTCTTGAGGATGGGAATCCCACGCACTGGTTCCGCAAATAAAGCACCCATGGCAGCACGCTGGATTATATATTCATCATCAAGAAGGGAACGCTCCATTATTTTTAACCAACCCGGTGTCCTCAATTCACCGAAGGAACGGATCGTGGCCGCCCTTACATTCGCATCCTCATCAATTAATAATTCAAATCCGTATTCCTCGACCGCATCTGATTCAGCACGAGCCATGGATTCAGCTAAAAACTTTCTCACATCTTCATATGGACTTGATACCAAACTACCCATGGTCTTTTTATTAATCGGACTAATTCTACCACGCAAAGTATTGACCACAGCGTTTCGAACTCCTTGGTCCCGATCCTTTAAAGCTGCAGTCCAGTCCTGTGGGTTGTTCCATCCGTTTGAAAGACTGAGAAATCTCTGCCATGCAACCGTTCGCATTCGTGAACTACCGTGTTCAGTAAGAGCTTTGTATACTTGAATACCATCCGCTCCCATTGCTGAAACTGCGTAAAGAATAGTTGTAACTTGAGAACTCATTCCTTTGGAAGAGAGCAGATAATTCTTGATCCGTTCGATCACTGCCGAATTAATCTTTTCACCAAACCTTGCCAACTCTACGGCTGCCATGGATGTAACTTCCGCATCCTTATCCTCGGTCATTGATCTAAGTATCGAACGGTACCTGGAATCGTACCGATTACAGTCACGTGCAACATCGACAATTTTTAAACGGATTCCCCTGTCTTCGTGACTAGATAGCCTCTCGATCTCCGAGATTACCCTTGGTTGGCTGGCATTCATGGAAATGCGATCGAGAGCAGCGAGCAAAACTCCACGATCCGAATCCTGCAAAAGCTTTTCCATCGTGAGGGGAGAAAGTGGAACGCGTAGGTACATGTGGTACTTTACAATATTCTGGCGAACAATGGCATCCTCATCCAAAAAAGCACGCTGTGTCAAAGCAAGTAAATCAGGACGCAGACTTGCAGGTACAGCCTGATAAACCATACGACCATTTACCATCACCCTCTCCACTCCGCCACGCATCATTGGACTTACCAATCTCGGAATCAGAGTAGACACTTCTCTCCTTACCTCCACATCCGGGTCACCGAGTTTGGAGTAAATCTTTTCAATTAACGATTTTTCATAAACAGGAAATCCATTAAGAAAATGTTCAGACAAAGATACCATGACAGCTCGTCTTACCAAGGCACTTTGATCATCAAGTGCTCCAATAAGCATACTAGAACTCATACTACCCGGATATTTTCCAAGCAATTTTGCGGCACCTACTCGTTCTCCCTCCTTACCATGCCGCAGGTCAATTTCAGCTTTCCTTATTGTCTCAGATTGGGAAGACCGTTTGGGGGGCATAGGAACTGTTTGATTGAAATCAGTCCCATTAACTTCAGTTGATTGAAAGGATAGACGTGAAGTGGGTTTAATTTCCGGAATTTGTCCGAAAATTATGTTTTTAAATAAACAAATCAGAATTATTTTTACTGCTATTTTCATCTTAAACCGACCTGTCTTCGCAAAACCCATTCAATTCCAGCAGCAATGAATAGAGCTATAAAAATCGGCCAAGCATCGGCCAAGCTTTTCCTCTTTTTAACAGTGGGCAAATCCTCCGCAAAATTTGGCTCCCATTCAGAATCAAAATCTGAAATATGCTGATATTTACCGCCTGTAAGGTTAGCAAGCATCTTCAAATCACGTTCAGCAAATGAGGTATCTTTTGTCTCAATCCCAGAGTCGCCAACTCGAATGTATCCGCTTTGCTCCAATTTTTCACCGTCAGGAAAATCCAGTTTGTATGAAACTTCATAAGCACCAGATTCATCAGGGCGAAAATTTCCTGCATACTGTCCGGCGACTGCCCCCCGCGGATAGAGTTGCACTTTTTGAACAAATCCACCCGGACCTGAGATTTCAGCTTCCACCATGGCATCCACGGCGGGTTCGAAATCAGATCCCAATACCTCCACTTGCAGGGGTGCTTCCGTACCTTTGAGTAACTCAGTCGGAGGCTCAGCTACTTTCAATCTTTCTTCACCACCACTTCCAAGCCATTGAGTCAGGGCTTGCCAAAAACGGTCAAACTCTCGGTTACCGTCTTCATCCCTGAGCGACCTCCTCCAGTCATTCGGAGAACCCCAGTAGGCGACTTTGCCCGCTCCGTATGCCTGAATCGCTAGTATCGACTCGCCACTCGCTCGAACGACGACCACCCCGCGGGATGCAGGATTCTTTTGAGTAACAAGATAACCAGGCAAGCGACCGGGAAGAAAAGGCTTCATCTCATCAACCTCATCTTCGGGACCAAACAAAGGTTCCTCCAAAGTACGAAGAGAAACATCCTGCTTTAGTACCACCCTCTCTGCCGCTTTTACCGGAACCACTCCCCCTAGAATGCTGCGAGCTTCTTCGATTGGACCAAAAAGTAGCAACCCGCCTCCTTTTTTTTGGACGAAGGATTTCAGGGATGAAGTAACAGTAGCATTAAGTTCATCCAGCACATCAGTGTCTGCTAAGATCGCATCATATGACATCCAAAATTCTTCATCCTTCGGATAATTTGAGTCCATTCCCTCACCCACGGAATGAAAAACATTTTCACCCAATCGAATTAGTGCTTGAAAATCAAATTGCTCCTCCTTGGAAAGCGATCTTTTGATAAATGGATATAGAGGACGTGGCTGGTTTGAAATGTAAAGAATCGAAAATTGAAGGGGTGGTTTTACTTCGACCAGCAAAGTATCAAGGTCATTAGCGGCATCCACATCTCCTTCAGGGGAAACAACTACGATCCTGTACCTGCGCGTGCCTGCTGTTTTGGGTATAATAGGATCAAAAGATATTTTCTTTGATCCTCCCGGTTCAACTTCCACTGATACCTCATCAAGTTTTTCATCGCCTAGAAACAAATTTACTTGGGTGCTGACGGGATTTGAAAATTCATTGATTAAATTGGCAGTTAGAAGTAAATCCTCTTTGGCAACGGCTCTTGGATTGCGATCATCAAAGGAAATTCGCAAGTCTCCCCGAGGACGATCTTTCCCAACCCCGATAACATTTACAGGAATGCCTCTTGCCCTAAATTCGTTGCCAACTTCCAAAAGGTTGCGACCAAAATTATTACGACCGTCGCTAAAAACAACCAAAGAGCCCAACGTGGACTCCGGCTCATCATCGGATTGTGCAAGCGATCTCGCAAGGGCATCGCCTAGTGCTGTTTGAGATCCAATTTCATTGATATTCCACTCATCGGCAACCAATCGTTTTCTCTCTTCAGAAAAACCAAATATATCAACCTTTCCGTAATTTTGCCTTTGTTGATTAACCCAGGATCCAGGGTCCAATGCATTAAAATAAGGTCGTACTTCTGCTGACCTTTTTTTGCCTTCCCGATCATCCCTCACTTCCATACTTCCAGAAAGATCAACTAGGGAAAGTAATCGAAAACGGCTTTGATCCAGTTGCTCCTGCTCAAGGAAAGGTCTTGCAAGTAATAACAGTAAAAAAGACAGGGCAACAACCCGTAAGAGAATTAATCGAAAAGCAATCTTTGAAGGAGCACTCTTTAAAAGGCCTTTGGAATGAAACCAAAGGGCGAGTAACAACATCACTACTATTGCACCAAAAAGAAAAGGAGATGCGGGCCAATCAAAACCCATCCCTATTCACCCTCCGCAATCCTGCGAAAATATTCCTCCACCTGCCTTTTGTAACGATTGGGGGCTGATGAAGTTTCAAGATTCCTCTTGAGTAAATCCTGCTTGGCATTCTGCCAGAAAAATTGTTCCACTAGTTCGAGGGCTTCAGTCATGGCTGCAGCGGCCATGGACTTTCCTTTTGATGGTTCCTCACTAAATCCCATTTGCTCAAAAAACTGGGTCAGGTTTTGTAGTCTTTCATCCTCGGAGGCATTGGGCATAGAGCCTATAGCTTTTGCCAGTTCTTTAGCCTCTTCCCTTAGTTCCTCATCACCCAACCCCGGAAGTTCCTCGAGATTTCTTTGCAAACGCTCGGCTAATTCCTGCAGGGCACCATTACCAAGATTGCGTAATTTATTTTCAACCTGCTCCAAGCCTTCTTCCAAATCTTCAAGATTCTCTGCAACTTTGTCCTCTTCTTTTTTTGCCTGAGGGAAGGCTTCATACAAGAGAGAATTTTCCGCCCGCTTTCCTGATCTTCCGATTCCACCCTCTCTCGATTCTCTGGCTTCCTTGAGCAAATCCTCTGTGGCATTTTCATTAAACCCGCCCATTGCCCGGGCAGTCTGATCAATATCTTCAAGGAGTTCTTCAATCATTTGATTCAATTGCTCCTGAGTTTCCTTTAATCTTTCACCATCTCCCGGTTGTGCCTGATCGGTAGATTCTCCCAATTGCCTTTGACCTCTCGCGAGACCACCAGCTTGTTTTCCAAATTGCTCAACCATGGATGAAGCAATACCTGCCATCTTCCCTTCAACTTCTGAAATAGCATTTCCTAGTGCCTCAGCAGCCAACTCACCCTGAGGCTGAGCGGACCTTGGTTGATCTCTCCTTAAATCACCTGCAGCACCCTTCATTTCCTCGCCTGCCTGATCAAGACTGGCCACATCTCCCAGCTTACCCGATTCTTTATACCATTCCTCACGCAACTCCTCCAAGTCCCTGCGTAAATTCTCCTGCTCCTGTGCTGTTTCCTTATTTTTTTCTCCTTCAACACCTGCTTCAGCGGATCTGCCCATCTCACGATTCAATCCTTTTTGCCGGTTTTCCATTTCCTTCAGCTTATCTAGGTCTTTAGCCAGTTCTTGTAGTTGTTCTGCGGGATCTTTACCTGGTTCCTGCTCCTGGGGTTCCTGTTCATCACTAGCAGTCTCTTCACTTTCACTGGGCTTACCCTTGCCTTTGGATTTCTGCTTCTGCATTTTTTGCATCAAGGCATATAGTTGAACCAGTTTACGGAGCGTTTTTCCTGATGGTTCCAATGATTCCTGCAACATTTGATCCCCTGCATAAATCTCGGTTTGCTCTATATGATATGTGGCTTCGTTTAGGAGTTCGCCGAGATCTATCCCATCCACAATAGGAAAAGTTCCTTCATTCTCATCGTAGACTTTTGTCATCTCATGCTTCAATCCAAGTGCGTCGGAAGACAGTGCAACGGCAAGCCTCTCCATTTTGCTCTCATCCGTTTCCAAAAGAGCGTCGTAGGTCGAACGGATGATTTTTTTCGTTTTGTTTATGAAATCACGAACAGGAATTTCCTTGGTCTCGCCCTCCATATCACCCCCGTCTGCTTCCGTGGAATTTCCCTCAGGAGGAAGAACTTCTATAAAATAAATCTCAGATCTTGCCAATTGGGATTCTGGCTCTTTGTTATCCGAGGCTAGGGCCATGTAAGTTAGCACATCCCCAACTGCCAGCGGCCTTTCATTCAGATCAAAGACATATGTTAACCTTTTCTCTTTTTCTACGGGCTCCACAAAAATAGTCTCTTCTTCACTATCCCCCGCATGCTCAATTCTCACCCTGACATCGGAAACCCCATGGTCATCAGAAGCGAATATCTCAATCAAAAAGGTAGCGTCTGACGGGAGTTGTAAATCCTTGGCAGGCTCTGTAATTTCAACCAAGGGAGGTTCATCCGGAATCGGAGCAAATACCAAATCATCGTAGGAAACCGGGGAACGTTCAGGTTTATCCAAGTCAGACAATTCGAGGTGACCTTTCCACTCTTCCTGTAGGAGAAATGTGTGTGAAAATAAAGTATGATTTCCTTCTAGGGTAAAATTTCCTTCATTCGAAATTAGTTTTGCAATTACATTTTCCGGGAAAGGTTCTAGTTCAAGTTCAAATTTAATTTCGCTTCCTTCCGGCACCTTCACGTA
>MDTE01092560.1_pt1 | contig 12792 bp, 3 predicted proteins | sample 811231 | NCBI WGS metagenome assembly MDTE01 (sample SAMN05326651, study PRJNA326480) | marine metagenome | isolation source: seawater | place: Indian Ocean: Red Sea | collected 2010
TCAATATCAGTAAAAGTGCTTTTTGACATAAAAGGATTAGAAGCTCCAACACAGTCTTTTGCCTTTATATTAGAACCAACGAGATAATATGCCCTTTACTCAGTATACAAGTTTAGACTTTGATCAAATCAAAGCACAAATTAAAGATTTTTTACGTTCAAACTCAAATTTTTCCGATTTTGATTTTGAAGGTTCTAATTTCTCTGTTTTAATTGACACACTCGCTTATAATACATATATTAATTCATTTAACGCAAACTTAGTCGCAAATGAATCTTTCTTAGACTCTGCAACTATAAGAGAGAATGTTGTATCACTTGCAAGAAATATCGGTTATGTACCACGTTCAAAGACTGCTGCAGTTGCAACTATAAAGATTGGTGATATTAATTTAGGAAACACCACACCGAGTACACCTACATTTTTGACTCTACGTTCAGGTCTTGTTTGTGTAGGAAGTGTTGCAAACACAACTTATCGTTTTTCAATACCAGATGAAATTAGTTCTTCAAGAGTAGTTAGTGTAAATGGAGTATCTTTTGCTCAATTTGATGATCCAATAAGTGTTTATCAAGGAACTCTACTTCAAAGAGTTTATCGTGTAGACACATCAAAGGATCAAAGATTCATAATTGATAGTCCTAATATCGACAGTTCAACTCTACGTGTATATGTAAAAGGAACAGGTGATGTTGGATTTGGAAGACAATTTGCACAGGTATATAATATTTTAAATATATCAAGAAATTCTGAAATTTATCTTGCACAGGAAGTTCAAGATGAAAAATACGAAATATTATTTGGTGACGGATTGTTTGGTAAAAAATTAGAAAATGCATCCGTAGTAACTGCAAGATATATTGTTACCGACGGTGAAGATGGGAACGGTCCTTCTGAGTTTAGTTTTCAAGGTTCATTTACACAAAGCGATAAAACATTATATACACCTAGTGAAAATATAACTGTAACTACAGTCACAAACGCTGTCAATGGTGCCGAAGTTGAGGATGTATCTACTATTAAGTATTTTGCTCCAAGACTTTACTCAGCACAATATAGAGCAGTTACACCAAGAGATTATGAAACAATTATACAAAAAATTTATCCTCAAACTGAATCAGTTGCGGTTGTTGGTGGAGAAGAATTAAACCCTCCAAAATTTGGACAAGTTCAAGTTAGCATTAAACCAAAAAATGGTTCATTTGTATCTGATTTTGATAAGACTCAAATAAAAAATAAGTTGAAGAGTTACTCTATCGCTGGTATAAATGCAGAGATTGTTGATTTAAAAATACTATATGTGGAGATAGACTCAACAGTTTACTACAACCCTGCTCAATATGGTTCTCAGGCAACTTTAAGGACAAGTATTATTAAAGCACTTAATGATTATGCAAATAATGTAGAGATTAATAAATTTGGTGGTAGATTTAAATATAGTAAGATGAACATTCTTATTGACCGTGTTGATAATGCAATAACATCTAATATTACAAAAGTTAAAATAAGAAGAGACTTAAAAGCACTCTTAAATCAATTTGCACAATATGAATTGTGTTTTGGTAATCGTTTCTATATTAATCCAGCAGGATTAAATATTAAGAGTTCTGGATTTACCATTAATGGATTTAGTCAGACTGCATTTTTAACTGATGTTCCTAATAAAGACGCAGCAGGTAATTTAGATGGAAGTATGATGGGTGCATTAAGTGTTGTTACAAGAAACGAAAAAGGTCAACAAATTGTTTTAGTGAAAGAGGCAGGGGTTGTAGACTATAAAAAAGGTGAGGTTATATTGAATACAATAAACATAACTTCTACTAGTGCTTTAAATAATATCATCGAGGTGCAAGCATTTCCAGAGTCCAATGATGTTATAGGATTAAAAGATTTGTATCTGAATTTTGATGTTTCAAAGAGTAAGATAAATATGATTAAGGACGTAATCGCATCAGGGGAAGATCTTTCAGGAGTTGTGTTCCAGAGAGATTACTATACATCAAGTTACTCTAACGGAGATTTAGAGAGGAAATAATTTATGTCACAAATTGACAGAAGAATACAGGTCAATACCATCATCGAAAACCAGTTACCAGAATTTGTGGTATCCGATTTTCCAAAAGCTACTGAATTTTTAAAACAATACTATATTTCACAAGAATATCAGGGTGGAGTAAATGACATAATTAGTAATTTTGATCAATATATTAAACCTGATAATTTAGTTTTAGAATCTCAAGATAGAGATGCAAATTTACCCTCTGCAATAACATCAACTGACACTACTATTGAAGTATCAAGCACAAAGGGTTATCCTGCAGAATATGGATTATTTAAGATTGATAATGAAATAATAAGTTATACTGGAAAAGAAAAAACTTTAACAAACGTTGCAACACCTAGTGGTAGTATTATGGTTGCATCTGGTAGAATTATCCGTGATATATCTACCACTAATATAAAAGTAAATGATATCATTAGTTTATCATCAGTTGATGATAGTAATAATACTATCACTATATCAGAAGGAACAAGAGTTTTAGAAGTTGCAAATAATTTTATAGTTGTTGATAGAGTAATAACTGCAACATCACCTGGAGGAGTATCAAATCAGAACCCTGTAAAAGGTGTATTTACTTTTACTCGTGAAAGATTTTTCTTTAATGGTTGTATACGTGGATTTAGTGGTATCTCTGGATTTAATGTTGGTATATCATCTTCTCTCTTAGAAATAAATCGTGAAAGTTTAGTTTTTGAAGATACTACTGCTGCTCCTCATTCTGCAGATACGAGTGTTACTAATTTATCTGTTCTATTTTTACAAGAGTTTTTTAAAAAATTAAAAGCAACATTTTTACCTGGTTTAGAAAATGATGATTTTACATCAGATTTAGATATTGGTAATTTTGTAAAATTCTCTCACTCATTTTACCAGTCTAAAGGTATAGCGGAATCGATTAAGATTTTATTTAAAGTATTATATGGTGTAGAAACAACTATTATAGATTTAGAAGGTAATTTAATTAAACCATCGTCTGCAGAATTTATAAGAAGAGAGGTTATCGTAGCTGAATTAATATCAACAACTGGTGAACCGTCTAATTTAGTTGGACAAACAGTTTTTAAATCAACAGATACAGCAACAAATGCATCTGTATCTGAGGTAGAAGTTTTAACTAGGGGTGGAAAAACATATTACAAAATATCACTATTTGTAGGATTTAGTGACCGTGATTTGATTCAAGGTGTTTTTACGATACCTGGTAAAACAAAATCACTTGAAGAGGTATCTATAGGTTCATCTATAATTTCAGTTGACTCTACTATTGGATTTGGACAAACAGGAACTCTCATTAGTAGTGGTAATTCTCAAATCGATTACACATCAAAAAGTATAAATCAATTCTTTGGTTGTACTGGTATAGGAGTAGGTATTGACGCTGCTGAAGATATAAGAACTGACGAAACTATTTTTGGATATGAAAATGGTGATTTATCAAAGAGAATAGATTTAAGAATAACTGGTGTATTATCTGAATTAAAACCAGTTACTGACATTAATTTAATTAATGAGGGTGAAAGTGTATTTGTAAAAAATGTTGGAGAAAAGATACAAAATGATAAATCTAACTATAAACAAATATTTGCAAATTCTTGGATATACAATACAAGTTCAAGATTTCAAGTTGGCATATCAAGTGCTACATTTACATTTAATACACCAATTGACAGAGCATCTCTTAAGATAGGTGATCGATTCCAAATTCTAAAAAGAAATGAGCAAACGATTGTCGGTGGTGGTTCAGTTGAAAGTATTGATGTTGCTTTAAATCAAATTACAGCAGGAAACATAGCTGGTTTTACACCACAAGCATTTCAAGAACATGATATACGAAGAATTGTAGAAAAATCTACAAGTTCAGGAGTAACTTTGGTTGAAGGTAATGAAAATATTATATCTGATATTCTAAATGTGTACGTAGAAGGAAATGAATTTGGATATGCAGCTTCTAATTCATTACCAAGTTATGATATAAAAACCAACATAATAGAAGAAACATTAGTTGGCAGTTCACAAGTTGGTTTGACTGGTTTTGATCCATTGACACGTAATTATACAACGATTCAATTTACTCCTCCACCTGGTGAAGATATAAAATTTATACAAGGAGATGCGGTTATCTATAAACCAGATAGCGAAGCATTACCTGGTTTGGATACTGGTCGCACATATTTTGTAGACCCAGTTATTCCTGGTCCAAACCAGAATAAATCAAGAATAAAATTATATCAGTCACTATCTCAAATTGGATCTGCGAGTACAATACAAGTAGGAGTTGGAACTCTAACAACAGCTAAACATAGATTTTTATTAAAGCAACATGAAAATGAAAATCTAAGACCAAATCAAATTTTAAGGAAATTTCCATTAAATCAAAATCTTTTTATTGCATCTAAACAAGAAACTCCAGTTAATGACATCGGAATGTTAATTAATGGTGTTCAAATAAGATCAGCAATATCAGATGACAACATATTTTTTGGACCTCTTGAATCTATTGATTTATTAAATGGTGGAGTAGATTATGATATTATAAATCCACCTAGAATAGGTATTGAAACAAGTTCAGGTGTAGCAGCACGAGCAGAACCAATTATTCAGGGTTCAGTTAAATCTGTGTTTGTTGATCCACAAGAATTTGATATTGAAGCAGTTACAAGTATCTCTCTTACGGGTGCTAATGGAAATGGATGCATTTTACAACCTGTGGTTGGTGAGAGAGATCGTTTTGTAAGTTTTGATAGTAGAGATATATTTTTTAATGGTGGAGTTGATATTGAAAATGAAACAATCACATTTACAAGTGAACATAACTTTGAAAATGGACAACTTGTTTACTATAATTCAAATGGCAATTCTCCAATCGGTATAGGATCTGCTTACGATATCACAAATACTATTGAAGATACTTTATCAGATGGTGATCCTTACTTCGTAAGAGTTGTTAATCCAAAAACTGTAAGAATTTTCAACACAGCGAAGGATGTATTATTTGGTTCTACTGGTATTAATACAGTTGGTTTATCTACGGATACATTGGCAAGTGGTATTCACCGTTTTAGAACCGAAACAAAAAGAACTCTTATTGCAGTTAAAGTTTTAAATGAGGGTTCTGGATATACTCATCGTAAGTTAAGAGTCAAACCCGCAGGTATTTCAACAACTTTCAATTCAATTAACTTTAAAAATCACGGATTTTCAAGCGGTGAAACGATTGAATATCTTGGAGGATCAACAAATATAGTTGGTTTATCGACAACTGTATCTTATCTTGTCAATAAAATAGATGATGACTCTTTCCAATTAGCAGATGCAGGTATAGGTGCAACATCAACAAGCAATTATGATAGAGGATTATATGTGAATTTTGAATCATCTGGTGATGGTTTTCATGAATTTAAATATCCTGATATTAAAGTAGACATTAATGTTTCATATGGATCCACTGTTACTGGAGATATTGTAGTAACACCTGTTGTCACTGGTGAAATAATAGGTGCATATTTGTATGAAGAGGGCACGAACTATGGTTCTCAGACACTAAACAAAAAAGTTGAACCTAAAGTAGAAATTATATCAGGTAGAAATGCTGAGTTTAGACCAATAATTGTTGATGGAAAAATAGTTGATGTTGTAGTTGTTAATAGAGGAAGAGATTATTTTTCAGTCCCTGAACTTGTAGTAACTTCCTCTGGTGCAGGAAGTGGTGCGGTAGTAAGACCAGTTGTAGATGATGGTAGAGTTATTGACGCTGTGGTGACAAATACTGGTGTGGGTTATGATAGTTTAACCACAGAGGTTAGAGCGTTTAATAGAGGTAGTAGAGGTGGATTTGCTACACGAGTAAGAGGGTTGACTATTAACAATGCAAATAGATTTGGAGACACTTTCTTAAGTAAGAACGTTGATTCATTAAAGATTGGTGTTTTAGGATACTCACAAGAAATAGCAAGTAATTTTGAAAACTCATTTGTTGTTAGACAAAATGGAGAATTTGATAGAATTGTTGCACACTCTCCAATCATTGGGTGGGCATATGATGGAAATCCAATATATGGTCCTTTTGGATATTCAATTGCAGATGATATTAATTCACCTTTAAAAATCATCGAAACTTCATATGAAACAAATATAAACACTGTTAAAGATCGCCCCGTAGGATACGAACCAGGATTTTTTGTTGAAGATCATATTTTTACAGATAAAGGAGATCTTGATGTTCATAATGGTAGATTTTGTAAAACACCTGAATTTCCAAATGGAGTATATGCATACTTTACATCTGTAGGAATAGGAACTTTATCAAACAAACTTGAGGGTGTCTATCCATATTTTATAGGAAATACTTACAGATCACCTTACATACTTGAAAATCAACTACTTGATCACAATTATGATTTTAATAATACTTCTTTAAGAAGGAATACTTTCCCTTACAATGTTGATGAACCAGATGCAAATAATGATTTTATTGTTGAATCTTATGAAGACGTAAGACAAATTTCAAAAGTTGAATCTGTAACAAAGGGTGGTGTAGATGGTATTGAGATATTAAGTGGTGGTGAAGGATATAAAGTTGGTGACTTTACTGTATTTGATGATAAAGACACAAATGGTTCTGGATTTACTGCAGAGGTAAGTGAGATTGTTGGTATAGGAATTTCAAGTATTGACACACAAATTACTTCTTTTGAAAATGCATCTTTAAAATGGGAATCAACAACTGAGGTAATAGCTAGTTTTCTACCATTTATTGAAGTAAATGATCAGGATAATCTTAGATTATCTGGATTAAGCACTGAAATATTTAACTTAGCAGGAACATATAAAGTAGGTGTATCAACTAACAGAGTGACTTTGGCATCTCCTATGACTATTGGCGATGCTGGTGGTTTGATACAAGATATTTTTCTAACAGATATACCTAAAATTGTATCAGCTGGTAGTTCAGTAAGAATCGGTTCTGGAAATACAATTGTCACAGAAACAGTTGAAGTCTTAGAAGTATTTCCAATCAATAGAGGATTAAGAATTAGGAGAAATGTGGGAGTTGCTCACACTGCAGGTTCAAATGTAGATTTCTTAAATACTGAAGTTTCAATTCCAGTCAGAACTAAAAAGTTTGAATCATTTGATAACGAAAAAATTTATTTCAATGGTCCTCAATCTGTTGGAATTGGTACTACAACAGGTAGTGCGATACAAGTTAATAGATTTGTTGGCACTGTTAATGAATTAGTTTCAATACCAACTAGAACAATTCATATTCCAGATCATCCTTTTGAAACAGGTCAAGAAATAACAATTAATAAGAGATCTGGTGCCTTAAGATTTGATGTTAGTAGAGTACCGACTGTTACTGAATTTAAATTACCTCTCGTTGGTCAAAATTCAACAAATGTTTTTGTAATTAAAAAAGATAGAAATAATATTGGATTAGTAACAACAAGAGTTGGAATTGGAAGTACAAGTGAAGGTTTATTTTTCTATACTAAAGGTTCTAATACTGGAATTAATTCATCAAGTTATTATTTTGAATCACTTAAGCCTCAAGTAACAGGAAATCTTGATAAAATAGTATCAACTGTAAGCACTAAGGTTTCACTTGCTAATACTACTACTCATGGATTAAAAAATAGAGATATTGTAAGTATTAACGTTGTTCCTAACTTAACGGTTGGAATCGGAACAACCACACCTGTTACTGTAAAATATAATTCAAACTTTAATAAATTAATTATTAATCCTATATCTTTAACAAGTTCTAATGTTAAAGAAAATAAAATTGAGTTTGCATCACACGGGTTTGAAACTGGTGATAAAGTATTTTACGATGGTTCTGCAACAGGTATAAGCACAGGGACATATTTTGTATATAAAGTTGATAGTAATAATTTTAAATTTGTCAAAACTATTATTGATTTAAACTCAGATCCAGTTAGAACTGTTAGTATAACTGCTGCAACAGGTGGTAATCAAACAGTAGGACTTATTAATCCTAGAATTAGTGTTGTCAAAAATTCAAAGTTAGCATTTACTTTGAAAGATACTTCGTTAGAGGGATTTGATTTTGGTTTGTATTATGATCAAAATTTAACTAATAGATATTTAAGTTCACAGGATTCAATTAATTTTAATGTTGGAGTAGCAGGGACAATAGGTATTGGAACAAATAACACAGATCCAATCGGTGCAGCACTAACAGTGCAATATTCTAACTCAACTCCAAGTAGACTTTATTATGGATTGTCAAAAGGTGGGTTTATAAGCACTTCAGATACCGAGGTGTCTAATTATTCAGAAATTAGGTTTGTTGATAGTGAATATAATGGAGAGTATCAGATATCCAACGTTACTGACGATACTTTTGATTTTTCACCACAAATTCCTGAATTCCTCAGATATACTCCTGCTGAATGTGAAAAATTAGAATACTCTACAAAATCTAAATCAGTTCACGGAGAAATAAAAAATTTCAAGGTATTATCAACTGGATTTAATTATAAAAGATTACCAAAATTTGTTTCTGTCAACAGTGAAAGAGGTAATAATGCTAATATTACTCCATTCTCTTCATCCGTTGGAAGAATTAAAAAAGTAAGAATAGTTGACATTGGATATGATTACTCCTCTGATAAAACATTAAGTCCACAAGCTTTCATATCTCCTGTACTAACTTTAGATAATCTTGACGAAATTAATTCTGTAAGAGTGATTAGTGGTGGTAACAAGTACTTAGCACCACCACAATTACTTGTATATAATCCCATATCAAATACTGTTGTTGATTCTTCATCTTTAGAAGCATTAGTGCCAAACCAAACTGTTGCAGATGTAAAAGTTATATCTCCAATAACTGGACTTGACTCAGTTGTTCATAGAATTATACCAGTCAACAATACAAATGGAGTTGGAATAAACTCAGTTCAAACAAGTCTTTCTGGAATTGTTACCTGTTTTATAGAAACTCCTATAAACGGATATGATACACCCCCATTTTCTAAAGGAGATCAAGTTTACATTGAGGGTATACAGAGAGTAGGAGAGACTGGAGTTGGTGCTACACAGGGTGGTATTTCTACAAATACAACTGTAGTTGGCACTGGATACAATTCAGTAGATTATCAATATAGAACATTTAATGTAGAAGATTATATAACTGGTACTCAATGCATACTAGAGTTTAGTCTTGCTGGTGTTACAACTAATCCAGGTATTGCAAAAACATATCAATCAGGTTATGCACAACTTATCAATCAAAAAGACTTACCAGTAATACAACCAATTCAACAAAGAGGTAGTTTTGATTTAAATGAAAAGTTAGTTGTTAACAATACAGTCACTGATTTAAAGGTTACTGAAATTAGACAAGAATTCATCAAAGTTGATGGAAAATTTAGAATATTCCAGAATGATAGAATCACAGGTGAATTAAGTAATACATCTGCAGAAATAGTAACGATTGTCAATAACGAGGGAATATTTGAAACAAATTATTCTAGTAAACAGGAATATGGTTGGATTGATAATATTGGAAAATTAAATGAAGATGTTCAAGTATTACCAGATAATGATTATTATCAAAACTTATCTTACTCAATTAAAAGTCCAGTTGATTGGGATAAGTTTGTTAACCCTGTGAATAGATTAGTTCACCGATCTGGATTAAAGAATTTTGCCGACACATCAATATTATCTACCACAAAAGTTGGAGTAGGAGAAACAATAGATTCTAATCAACTTGTTGTATTGGATGTTGCTAACATACTAGAACTTAATGATAAACAAAGAGTTGATGCAATCAATAACTTTGATAAAGCAAGAGATTTTGATACAATTGATGATAACACTAAATCTAAGTTTATTACATTTAAAAATAGAAATCTAACTGACTTTACAAGATGTCTAACAAATAGAGTTTTAGTACATGATGATATTAGTAGTAATTTCTCAAGTGATGGATTTGAATCTGTAAGCACAGTAGTTGAACCATTAACCGACCAAATAGCAAATTATTTAATTCAAGTTGTTGATCCAGATACATCACATGTTCAATTAAGTGAGTTGGTTATTATATTAACTGAAGGTAATGTATTTTTATTTGAAAAAACATCAGACTTTTCAAATCAAAGATTAGGAGTTTATGAAACAAAAATTTTAAATTCAGGAACTAGAAATCTTTTATTCACACCTGACGAAGCATTTACTAAAGATCACGATATTAAGATAATAAAAAGCTCTTTTAATACTGACTTAGTTGGCATAAACACCACTGGTATAGGAAATGTTAGTTTGACAGGTGTAAATGCAGGTATTGCATCATTATCAACAACCACATTTTTAGAATTTCCAAAAACAGAATTCAATTCTTTATCTGCAACCATATTTGTCCAAGACACAAATTCAAAAGAAATTAATTATAATGAAGTTATAGTTGATTTTGATGGTACAGATACAACTATTGCAGAATCGTACATTGATACAAAATCTGGAGTTAGCAATAGTGTTGTAGGAATCATCACAGCAAAACTTGAAATGATTTAATAAAAATACAATGTGTAAATGATAGAGTAAATCCACTTGATTTAAGAGCTAATGTAGTTGGATTAGGATCAACTTCTGCAGGTATCGGAACATATCGTTACGTTGTACCAGGACAACCACAAGGTGCTGAGAGAAGTGCAAGATATGAATCTGGATTCTCCACATCGATAGGAAGTGCAATTACATACTCAACACTTAATAATTTAACTGACAGTAGTGCTAAGTCTTTAGTTAGAGTTTCTTGTGGAGAAACATCAGCAGTGCATCAAATCATCACAATGAGAGATAATGAAGATGTATTAACAGTGCAATATCCATTTGTGTCTGCTGGTTCTACGACAGGTATTGGTACATTTGGCGGTGAGATAAGTGGTAATAATGTAAATTTACGATTCTATCCTGATGCTGAATTTGACTCATTAATTAAAGTCCAATCATTTAATCAAATATTATACACTGCAAGTGATTTTGATAATGCACCTCCTGCTCTTACATACGGAACTGTATCACAAGATATATTTCTTACAACTTTTGATGGTGCTTCAGGTTTGAGAGCAAATAAAAAAGATTTTGATCTTACATATGAAGGAGTTCCAATCTACTCAAAAACATTTAACCCTTCAAATACAGCTGGACTCGCTAAAACTTCTGGTATTTTTACAATTCCGAGTCATTTCTTCAATACTAACGAAGAATTAGATTATAAACCAGATTCTACATTTATTGGAGTAGCTGGGACTGCAGTTTCAATAGGTGCAACAACAAATATGGCTGGGATTGTTACAACTTTACTACCAAGCACTGTATTTGCAAAAGTTATTGATGAAAATAAGTTTCAACTATTCACCAGACCTGAATATGTGAGTACAGGTGTAGCAGTTACATTTACAGGTATTGGTGGTGGTAATGCTCACAAATTATCAATGAAAAATCCATTATCCAGAACAATAATTGGATTAGATGGAGTGGTTCAACAACCAATAAATTTCACAACAATATCTCATACTTTTGGTGTTTTTGATGGTTTCACATATAATAACAATATCGGTATTGGACTATCACAATTTGTTTTAAGTGGTATTAGATCTATTCAACCAACTGATTTCTTGAAAATCAATGAAGAATATATGCTTGTAACCGAAGTTGGATTTTCAAGTACACCAACTGGTGTAATTAATGATTCAGTCGATGTATCACTTGGAATTTCTACGTTACCAGTTGTAAAAGTTAGAAGAGGACAATTAGGTATTGCAGCAACCTCTCATACTGCAAATGATAATGTAAGAATTCATAGAGGTTCATTTAATATTGTTGAAAGTAAGATATTCTTTTCAGATCCACCCAAAGGTAATTCTAGATCCAGAAGGGATGAAACTAATTTACCATTTGTTAGGGCAGACTTTAGTGGAAGAACATTCCTTAGACAAAATTATACAACAAATATGTTATTTGATGATATATCAGATGCATTTACAGGAATAGGAAAAACATACACGTTATCTGTTGGTGGTGCAAACACTGCATCAGGTATCGAAATTGGTAATGGTGTTGTTTTTATAAACGGAGTTTTCCAAACACCACTAACACTTAACAACTCAACTGATAATTGTTATGAAATTTCATCAGATACAACTGCTGGCATATCTACAATTCAATTTACTGGTATAACTTCAACAAATGGTCAATTTATAGTTTCTGAGTTTGATATAAATCAAAACCAAGTACCAAGGGGTGGATTAATTGTTTCATTAGGTTCAACTCCAGGCAGAGGATATGCTCCTTTAGTAGGTGCAAAAGTAAAAGCATTTAAAGATGCAACTGGTGGAATTACAAGTGTAGTAGGTATTGCAACATCTTCAGGATTTAATCTCGGTATTCAGACAGCTGTATATGATAATGCGAGTGGTATTATTACTGTCACAACTGATAAGGTTCATGGATTTGCACTTGAGAGACCCAATACAGTTAAATTAAAAGGGTTAGAGTTTGTATGTCCTAAAACTGTAGTTGGACAACCCACTAATGCGACTTACGATGGTGTAACTGGTATTTCTACAATAACTATTGCAAATCATGGGTTAGTAAATGGTGATGCAGTAATTCTAGAAACAGGTTCAATATGCTTTACTTGTACAAAAGATAGTAATAATTCAACTCATTGTTATCCTCGTGCAACAGACCCTGCA
>MDTE01178772.1_pt1 | contig 12791 bp, 9 predicted proteins | sample 811231 | NCBI WGS metagenome assembly MDTE01 (sample SAMN05326651, study PRJNA326480) | marine metagenome | isolation source: seawater | place: Indian Ocean: Red Sea | collected 2010
AGAAGAAAAAATGTCGAGCATAAGATATGCAATAAGGCTAATTGGTAAGTTGATATGATCAAATCATTATTAAAAGTTAAACAAAGAAATGAAAATAATATTTTCTACAATTAAATTTTTTAAAAGTCATACTATAACCAAACTTATTGGCGAATGATTTGGATAACTTGTTAAAAAAGAATGTATTTTGTTGCTGATTTTTTGGATATGTCGTCTGCTCCTTATTAATGTAACTCCTTTTTGACTGAAAGGACTAGCAATTTTTTTTCCAAGGTTACTAGGAATTATAAATCTTAAAGTTTTTTTTCATTTTTTCAAAAAATTTTTACAATCAGGAGGATATAGGATTCTCTATATAATAATTGTTGCAGAAGGCATATATTTGAATTCAATAAAGTCCAAATGTTTAATGCTTCAACAAAAAAATATACTATATAAACTTATTTTCTTCACATTCTATCAAGATATTTTAACCTTCACAATTAAAGGATATAAATAATGTGTGGCTTTTTAGGTGAGTTTGGTAAAAATCCCTCTTCCAAATCTCAATTTAATTCTCTTTTAAAATTAAGTGAAAATCGTGGTCCTGATATGGTAGGATACTATAGCAACTTTGATCAGGAAAAAAATCAGGCTCCATTTATGCAATTTGGATTCAATCGATTATCAATTTTAGATTTATCAGAAAACGCAAATCAACCAATGATATCCAACTCTAAAAGGTATGTGGTTATGTGCAATGGAGAGATAACTAATTTTTTAAAATTAAAAAGAGAAATGGGCCTAAATCAAAAAGATCTAAGATCAAATTCCGATACAGAAATTTTATGCCATGCTTTTGATTATTATGGTGTTAAAGAAACAATAAATCGTATAAACGGAATGTATGCTATAGTAATCTATGATTCGATAAATCAAAACATATACCTCATCAGAGACCCCGCAGGAATTAAGCCTATTTATTTTGCTCAAACAAAATATGGATGGATCTTTGCATCTCAATATGATCAAATTTTTAAACATGTGTGGTTTAATGCAGATATAAAAATCAATTTTGAATCTTTAACTGATTATTTAAGACTAGGTTATATTCCTGCCCCAGCAGCACTTTTTAAAAATTCCTGGATGCTAAAGCCTGGATCTTTTTTGACAATTAATGCTGAACTAAATGCCCACCTTCAATTATATCACAAAATAGATGATAAATGTAAATATATTGAGAGTGATCATGCTACAAAAGAAAAATTATCATATATCTTAGATAATACTTTTTCTGATTATATACATTCGGATGCGCCTTTAGGATCTTTTTTATCCGGCGGTGTTGATTCACCATTGGTAAATGCTATTTTGAAAAAATTAGGTCACAAAATGAATGCGTTCACAATCTCAACAGAATATCTAGGAGTCAATGAAGCAGATAATGCTAGAAAGATAAGCGCCCATCTTGGGATAAATCATAAAATCAAAAATTTAGATTGGGGTGTTGTAAAAGGTTCTATAGATGATCACTTTTCTGCATTCTCTGAGCCATTTTCGGACTATTCATCCATTCCTACATTTTTAATATGTAAGGAAGCTTCTAAACACTACAAGGTGTTATTATCTGGGGATGGAGGAGATGAACTTTTTTGGGGATATACCAGATTTTTATCAGTGATGGATTATGAAAAATGGTTTAAATATCCAAAATATTTAAGATTATTATGGGCGAGTATTTTAAGAAGAATGGGAAATAAAATATCTTCCTGCATAGAATTTGATACTATAGAGCATTGGGTATTTGATCGTCAAAGTCCTATATGGAATTCTCAGGTCAAAAAATTAATGCCTGATGCGCGCCATTCGTTCAATACTAAAAAACTTTATACTATTCCAAGTTCAATTAATACTTCTAAGGATTTGTTATTGTGGTTAAGAAAAAATGAATTTTATGGACATTTACAAAGAGTTTTGCTGAAAGTGGACAGAGCATCCATGGCTAATGGTGTTGAAGTAAGGGTACCATTCCTGGATAAAAGAGTAATTGATTTTTGCTCTATGATAAGCCCGGAAATTGGAATTTCTCATAGGAGGACTAAATATTTATTGAAAGAGATATTTAAAATGTATTTACCTGAAGATTATCGGCTTAAGCATAAGCAAGGATTCTCATTTGATCTCAACAGACTTTTTAAAAATGAATTAAAAGAAGATTTTTATGATACACTTAATGGTAAAAACTTATTTGGAAATGAGCTTATAGATTCAAAAATAATTTATAAAATGGTTAATGATTTTTATAATGGAAGAGGAAACACTAATGAGTGGGGCATGTGGACTTTATATTCCCTACAAAAATGGGCAAAACTAGTTTATAATTATTAATTTTAATTCAGTCTAATCAAATTTAAAATAGGATTATTTTATACATTGTGTGGAATATTAGGAGAATATTCTCCAAAAAGTAGGTTGTTACCTATAGAAAAATTCAAAAAAATATTAGGATATTCTAAATCCAGAGGTCCAGATGGGAGTTCAATCATATCTACCTCAGGAAAAATTCGTTTTGGATTTAATCGTTTATCTATTCTGGATCTTTCAAACCAGGCTGCTCAACCTATATGGTCTCCTTCTGGTCGTTATTTAATTGTTTTCAATGGGGAAGTGTACAACCATATGGAATTAAGAAGAAAACTTGGAGAATTTGGAAAAGAAATCCAGAGTAATGGTGATACAGTTTCCTTAGCATATTTAATCGACAAATGGGGTGTATTAAAGTCCATTAAAATGTTAGAAGGTATGTTTGCAATTGGAGTGTGGGATAAACAAGAAAAATATCTTTTTTTAGCAAGAGATTTTGCAGGTATTAAACCACTATTTTATGGTTATAATAGGAGAGGACTTGTTTTTGCAAGTCAATATAATCAGATTAGTAATCATCCATTTTTTAAACATGAAAAAATCAATCATTCAGTTTTAAAACTGTATATTTGCCAGCATTTCATTCCACCACCTTTTGGCTTACTGAAAAATACTTTTTCTGTTTTTCCAGGTGAAATTGTTAGGCTTGGTAAGAATGGTGACTTATTCAAAACAAGATATTGGACTTTCCCAAAATATGATAATTCATCTACAAGTTATAACGAAGCAAAAGATTTTATAGAGAGCGGAATTCATGAATCTGTCAGAGAGCAACTTATTGCAGATGTGCCAGTGGGAGCTTTTTTGTCAGGTGGGGTTGATTCACCCCTTATTTGCAAATATGCTAAAAAGTATATCGATGGAGTCTTTAATACTTATTCAATCGGTTCAAATAGTAGTATTCATGATGAAACTCATCAAGCTAATGCATACTCTAAAGAATTAAAAGCTGAACATCATATTGAAAAAATGACTTCTAAGAATTCTATTGAGTTTCTAGATAATGTATTAAGGAATTCGGGAGAGCCATTAGGGGATTCATCAATTCTTCCGACATGGAAGTTAAGTAACATTGCTTCTTCAAAGGTTACCGTCATTTTATCTGGAGATGGTGCTGACGAATTATTTTTTGGGTACGAGAGGTTTCAATCAATTGCAAAAAATCATTGGTTATGGAATTACCCTTTTTATTTAAGGTATTTAATAAGAGGATTTGACAGACTAATTTTTAATGATAAGTACATAAATGAATGTGTTTTGTCTTCTTCACCTGGGAAATCTCATTTTGGTCTCCATAGTAGGCAATCTACTAAATTTTATAATGAATTGGTACCTGCCTTAGGCAATATTGATTTTCCTAAAAATTATAATTTATATGAATATTCAAATCCAAAAACTAAGAATGAATTATTACATATGATTAGAGAGGCTGAATTTTACGGTATGCTTCAAAAAACTCTTACAAAGGTTGATAGAGCTTCTATGGCAAATAGTATTGAAGTAAGAGTCCCATTTTTGAAAAAGGATTTTGTTGAAAAAGTGGTTAAAATGGGCATCTCAGTTCACTCACCCATGGAAAAAAGAAAAAAAATTCTATATGATCTTTTAATAAAATCATTTCCAAATATTAAACCTCAACCTAATAAAAAAGGGTTTTCAATACCATTAAGCAGTTGGATAAGAAAAAAATTTAAAACCCAATTTTATGAGAAATTATTAGATAAGAACTTTTGTAATTCATATGGCATTAATATAAAAAAAATGGAAATGACTCTTAACGAACATGTAAGTAATAAATATGATTATAAATGGCCCTTATTTACACTTTACAGTCTATCAGTATGGAACGATTCAAGGGCATAAAATGATTAGTAAATATAAAATTTTATTTACTATCCCAAATTTTGATACCGCTGGGAGCGGTAAAGCTCTTTTAAATATTTGTAGAAGTCTTGATAAGAATTATTTTAAACCCCACATATCTTGCTCCCATTCAAAAGGTTTCTTATTTGAGGAAGTTATCGAGTCAGGTATACCATATATCATTAACGAAAATCAAACTAATATGATACCTCGTTTAAAGGGTATTATTAAGTGTATTAACTTATCCAAATTTTTCAAAAAATTGGAAATAGATTTAATCCACTCATTTCACTATGGCTCAGATTATTCAGAAGCCTTGGCAGCAAAATTTGCTGGTATACCGTGGGTATATACGAAAAAAAATATGAATTGGGGAGGAAATTCAAAAAATGGATGGATTTTACGCTCAATGCTTTCTTCACATATATTTCTCCAAAATAATGACATGAAAAATCTATTTTTCAAAGGGTATAATAAGACATCATTAGTACCTCGAGGTGTTAACACCGAAGAATTTCTTCCAATGAGAAAACAAAAAACTCTAGTAAAAAAATATAATATTCTTAAAAATGAAATAGTAATATTATCAGTTGCAAATATTTCTCCACTTAAAGGTATCGATGTCTTATTAGAGTCCTTCATAAGGTTATCATCAAAGTATCCTTTGATTCGATTATTCATTATAGGACAAAAAAAGAGTCAATTTGGGAAAAAGATAGAAAAGATGGCGCGAGATAGCCCTTGTGGCTCTAAAATACATTTTACCGGGAAAATTGAAAATGTTAAACAATACTACTCTTTAGGGGATATTTTTGTGCTTCCAACATCTAGAAAAGGTGAGGGATGTCCTGTTTCATTATTAGAAGCAATGTCATGTGGCATTCCTTCAATTGGAAGTAATGTAAGCGGGATCAAGGATGTATTATCTCCTTTTCCTGAATTATTATTTAAACCTTGTGATTCGTATGATTTAACAATTAAAATTGAAAATTTGATTAAAAAGAAAAGTAAAGTACAAAACTCATACAGAAATCATATTCTTAGAAATTATAATATCGTTAAAGAAGTAGACAATCATGAGAAGGTTTATAAAAATTTATTAAAAACCGGATAATATTTTTTATTTCAAGTTTGTATCTCTTGGAAAATTTTAAATGAATCAAAACAAAAAAAGAATTTTTAATGATAGGAAATATATTTTTGAAAACGATGTTATAGACATATCTAATAATTATAACAAAGATATTGATTTAAAATCAATTGCAGAGTGGATTTCATGTGGATTTTTTTTAGGAGATAAAAACTTTACAAAACAAAAGTATGGTAAAAATAATGGTTACACTTTTAAATCTAATTGGTACTATGAACCTAAGAATATAAGTTTTGATGAAGCAGTAATGGAGTTTACTGAGATTTTTGAAAACATAATTAATATTAATACATATGGGAAAAATCTAATCCTTCCTCTTTCTGGTGGATTAGATTCAAGAACATTAGCTACTGCCCTTAGAAAGAAAAAAAATATTAAAACATATTCCTATGAATTTGAAAATGGCATAAGTGAAATTAAATATGCAAAACAAATAAGCCTGGCAATGGATTGGGATTTTAGCGAATTTATAATTCCCAAAGGATATCTTTGGCCAAAAATAGAAAAACTAGCAAGAATAAATTTTTGTCAAGTTGATTTTATTCACCCCAGACAATTTGCAGTTATTGATAAAATCTGCAAGCTTGGTGACTGCATAGTTTCTGGTCAATGGGGTGATGTCCTATTTGATATACCAAAAATAAATGATAATGCTTCAATTAATGAACAAACTAAATACCTTTTTAGTAAAATAGTTAAGCCAGGAGGGCTTGAGCTTTCAGAAAAATTATGGGATGAGTGGGGCTATCCAGGACGATTTGAAAATATATTGTATGAGAAAATTCAAAATTTGCTGCTTGAAATAAAAATTGAAAATCCTAGTAGAAGAATACTAGCCTTCAAATCATTGCATTGGGCTCAAAGGTGGGCAAATCCAAATTTGAAAATTTTTTCTGAAAGATTAAAATTGGTAACCCCTTATTATGATGACAAAATATGTGAATTCATTTGTAAAGTCCCAAATGAATATCTTCAGGATAGAAAAATTCAAATAAAATACATAAAAGATAAAACGCCTAAACTTGCAAAGATATCATGGCAAGCATATGATTTAGATCTTTATAAATTTAAATACTTCAATAGTCTCTATTTTTTTAGACGGGTTAGAAGATTTTTATTACGAAAAATTCAAAATTTTTTTTCTAATTCCCCATTAACTGTTCAAAGAAATTGGGAAATACAGTTTTATGGAATTGATAATTCAACTCAACTAGAAAATTGGCTTTTCAAAAAAAAATATTTGAAAGATTTGGTATATGAAAATTTAACACGGGAATTTTATCATAAATTTAAAAGTATTAACCCCGTTTTTTATAGCCACCCAATTAGTATGTTATTAACTCTTTCAGTATGGTGCGAAAAGTTTTGGAAAAAAAAATAACAGTAGCTATTTATTCTGGTATAATTCCCTCCACCACATTTATTGAAAACTTGATAAAGCTTATTGCAAATAACAATTTTCAGATTTTTTTATTTGGTGTAGGCAAAAAGATAGATTACAAAAGTAAGTTTATCAAAACTATTATAATCCCTAAGAATAAAATTGGTAAAATAGTATTTTTGATCAGTAATTTGACTCAATTGGTATGTCTACAACCAAGAAAGGCTCTCAAATTATTCAAAAACCATAAAATATTTACAGAATCAAACGCTCCTCTTAACTCACTAATTAAAATCTTGCCCGTTTTGAACTATACTCCTGATATTTTTCATATTCAATGGGCAAAATCATTACCATTCTGGTTTTTTTTAAAAAAGATCTTTGGAGTTAGAATTATTTTAAGTCTTAGAGGATCTCATATTAATTATTCAGCAGATACTGATAAAACTCTTTTTGAAGAATATAAAACTCTTTTTCCTGTTGTGGATAAAATGCATGCGGTATCAAACACAATTAAACTCAATGCAATTAGGTTTGGCGCAAAAAGAAAAAATATAAAAGTTATTCATTCTTCACTTAATATAGATTATTTAAAAAAATTTAGAAAAACTTGTTTTGATGTAGAAAAAACATTCAGATTTCTGTCTGTAGGTAGGTTTCACTGGGTGAAAGGATATAAATACTGTTTGGATGCAATTTTTGAGCTTAAATCTGAAGGTGAAAATATAGAATATTCAATTATTAGTCAGGGTGATATTTCAGAAGAATTATTATATCAAATTTCTGATTTGTCGCTTGAAAAAGAGGTGAAAATCATTTCATCAAATTCCCAGGAAAGTATTTATAAAAAAATGAAGGAATCAGATTGTTTAATTTTATCAAGCGTCGATGAAGGGATTTCAAATGTTGTACTTGAATCCATGGCCATTGGATTACCGGTAATAAGTAGTGATTGTGGTGGCATGGAAGAAATAATTACGGATGGAGTTAATGGCTATATTTTTCAATCAAGAGATTCTAAATCTTTAATATTAAAGTTAAAAAGTGTCATGAGAGCAGGAATTCAAAAGCGCAAAAAATATTCTGATTCGGGTATCAAATTTATTCAAGAAAATTTTGACTCAGAAGCTATAAAAGCTGAACTTCAAGATCTATATATAGATGCTATTAGGAATCGAAATTGCGAATTGGATTAATACTTTATAAAACTCCTGCTAAATCTGAGCAGTTTTTAAGGTCTAAAATACAAGGGCTGCAAGAAAATGGTCACGAAGTAATATTATTTGCGCACAATGAGGATGATTTTAAACTTTGTAAAGTTGTAGAAAATATAAAAATAACTGGTCCTATAATTATTCAAATTCTAAGAATGATTTTTAAATGTACTTTTTTGATTATTAAATCACCAATTATTTCTTTTAAATACCTAAATCTTGAAAAATCTGATGGCACATCTTTTAAACGAAGATGGGAAAACTTATATTTAAATTCAAACATTCTTGATAAAAAACTAAATTGGATTCATTTTTGTTTTGCCACTACTGCCTTGAGAAGAGAAAATATTGCAAAGGCTATTAATGCAAAAATGGGAGTAAGTTTAAGGGGGTATGATATAAATATATATCCTCTTAAAAATTCTTTGTGTTATTCCTTATTGTGGGAAAAAGTGGATAAAGTTCATTCAATATCTTATTGTCTTCTGAAAAAGGCAAAGAGTTTGGGTTTAAAAAAAGAAACCAGCTACAATATAATTTATCCAGCTGTTAATAGAAAAATCTTTAAAAACGATAGCTTAGTTAAAATAATAACAAAAAGCAGAATAGAAATTTTAACTGTTGCCAGGCTTCATTGGGTAAAAGGGCTTGATTACACAATTCAGGCATTATCTAAATTAAAAAACGTTGATTTTAATTATACCATTGTAGGTAGTGGTCCAGATTATGAAAGAATTATTTTAGCAATTAAACAATGTAACCTATTGAAAAATGTGAAAATAGTTGATCATTTACCTCATAAGGACTTACCACCTTATTATAAAAGTGCTGATTTGTACATACAGTATAGTATTGAAGAAGGATTTTGTAATGCAGTAGTTGAAGCTCAATCAATGGGACTAGCAACAATTGTATCTGATGCATCTGGACTTAAGGAAAATATTATTGATAACAAAACTGGGTGGGTAGTTCCTAAAAGGTCTCCTCAGTTATTAGCTAAAAAAATTAATTATATACTAAGTTTAGATCAAAAAAAGATTATGGATATAAGGCTAAATGCGATAAATAGAGTAAATGAGAAATTCGATTTAAATTATCAAAAAGAACAATTTAATATTTTTTTTAGATGAGAGTATTTTTTAGAAAAACAGGGATAAATTTTCATATTCCAAGAAAGTACTATGCAGAATGGATTAAGCCCATATATCCAAAGAGTCGTCATTCAATATATGGATTAACAGAGAAGGACTTATCACTTTCTATAAATCAGAAAGATGCAGATATATTTATCCTTCCTATGACATGGAACTATTATTTTGAATTTGGGAAATTAAATGAAGCAATTAAAATAATTAGAGAATATGAACCATATAAAAAACCTATCCTTACTTGGGCTAGTGGTGATTATTCCTTAAGAGTACCAGATGGTAATTTTTTATTATTACAACATAATCTTTATAGAAGTAAATTGAAAAAAAATCATTATGCATACCCTGCGATTATAAGAGATCCTATAAAGTCTTTGAATTTGTATGGAATAGATTTATCACCAGAATCAAGCTCTTTTTCTATCAGTTTTTGTGGTGTCGCAAACAAGAGATGTGCAGATAAATATTTAAATTCTTTTAGAGAATATCTTTTTATGAAAAAGAATAAATATTTACAACCATATTTAATAGTAGATACAAAAATTTCAGGTATGAAACTTAGAGGAAAAATTTTACAATCTTTGCATGACTATTCTAGGCTTAAGACTAATTTTATAATTAGAGATAAAAAAGATAGTGCACATATGAATAAACTGGAGTACAAATTTCAGTATTGGAATAATATGTTATTATCGCCATTCACACTTTGTATTAGAGGCAATGGGAACTTCTCAGTAAGACTTTATGAAACCTTAGCTATGGGAAGGATACCAGTAATTATCGATACTGATTGTGTGTTTCCCCTTGAAAGCCAAATACAATGGAGAAAGCACTGCATAATTATCAATGAAAATATTCCTAAAAAAGCTGCAATGGCTTTGGAAATAGCTATTCGCAGGATGAATAAAAATGATATTTTTGAATTACAATTAATGAATCGAAAATTATGGTTCGAGAACCTTTCCTTTAGTGGTTTCTATTACAGTTTTACAAGATATGTTTTTAAAAATATATATCCAAGATTAAGTCAAATAAATTTCTAATTTCTTGTTTTCGAGCCTAAAGTTTATAAAGCCTCTTTGGTATTTTCATCTTGAAACTGGTGGAAATGTCATTTGGCCAAACCCTAGAAAGTTGGTGCCATCTAAATTGTTGGATAAAAATTATCATTCCTACGAGTCCATGATTTCAGAAGCTAGTTATGTAGCCTTAATGTCAGGATATGTCAAAAAAACTTCCAGGAAAGAACTATTGTCAAGAAGTGTAGTTCATTATAAACACTCACAATATGATGAATTTCGATTTCTGAGAAAATTTTTCAATCCAATGTGGAGCATTGCATATTTGATTTATAGCTTCATTACATTTAAAAATATCATTTATACTGTAAGTGCTTTCTTAAAAACAATTCATCTAAAAAGAATAGATGGTAAATATAAATTTTTGATAAAAGAAAAGATAAACCTTGAAAAAGATTTTATAAATAAAATTAATACAAAAAGAATTAGAATTATAATACCTACATTAAATAGGTACGAATCCTTAAAGAACCTGTTAAAAGATTTGGAGGAACAGACGTATTCAAATTTTAAGATAACTATTGTAGATCAATCAGAAAACTATGATAGGGAATTTTATAAAAACTTTAACCTTGATATTGATTTACAAAGACAGAAGAAGCCGGCCCTTTGGAACGCGAGAAATAATGCTATAAAAAGTACATCTGAAAAAATTATTACTTTGTTAGATGATGATTCGAGAGTTAATCATGATTGGCTGCTAAATCATATGAAATGTCTACATTACTATGATTCAGATATTTCTGCTGGAATATCCTTATCCCAAACTGGAGCAAAAATACCCTCTAATTATTATTTTTATAGAGTTTCTGATCAAATTGATACCGGAAATGTTACACTTAAAAGAGAAATATTTAACAAGTGTGGGTTTTTCGATGAAAAATTTGAAGGTATGAGGATGGGAGATGCTGAATTTGGCTTGAGATCTTATCAAAAAGGATTAATTACGATTTCCAATCCAGAAGCATTTAGAATACATCACAAAAACTCAAAAGGGGGGTTGAGGCAGCTTGGGTCATGGGATACTTTTAGGCCAACTAGTTTTTTTAAGCCTAGACCTATTCCAAGTGCATTGTATTTCTCCAGAAAATACTTCGGAGATTATAACTCTTTAATTTTTTTGTTAATTAATCTACCCATTTCTTTGTCAGTTTATCATAAAAAAGATAATAAATTTTTTTTAATTTTAAGCATTATATCATTTTTTATTCTTTTTCCTATAATTTTATTCCAAGCGCTGATTTCTTGGAATAAATCATCAGGAATGTTAATAGATGACAATAAAACCCCATAATCATAGTAAAATTCTTATTATCTCTTCTGAGTTTCCTCCTGGACCAGGTGGAATAGGTAATCATGCTTATAATTTAGCTAATGAGTTAAGTAAAAGAGGTAACTTTGTTATTGTAAACACCATTTCAGATTACGTAACTAATAGACAAGCTCGAGCTTTCGATAAAAAGCTTTCATTTAGAATCTATAGATTTCAAAGATACAGTAACATTGTTTTAACTTGGATTCAAAGGGTAAATACAATAAGGAAAACAATAAAAAAATATAATCTGAAAAGGGTGATTGTTTCCGGAAAGTTTTCTATATGGGTGATACCTTTATTAAAATTGTATAGTGGTATAAGAATATGCACTGTTGTTCATGGTTCAGAGCTAGGAAAAACAATTTTTTTAAATTGGACAATATTTTGCCTCAATAAATCAAATACTATTATTTCAGTTTCAAATTTCACTCGTTCATTAATTCCAAAAAAAATATCTCCATTAATACATGTTATAAATAATGGTGTTAGTTTGAATAACTGGGCGAATGTGCCTTATAAATATGATTTAAAAAAATATCCTACTTTAATAACGGTTGGTTCAATCACATTTAGAAAAGGGCAGTTTAATGTCCTAATGGCCTTGCCTGATATAATTAGACAATTCCCACACACACATTACCATTGTGTAGGTAATAATCAGAATAAACAAGAATTACTTTCTTTAGCAAAAAATTTAAATTTGACAGATAAAATTACAATTCATGGTTTTTTAGAGCATTATGAGTTAGAACAAATGTATAGCGCCTGCCACATAAATATGATGCTTGCGGATAATAAAAGCACCTCCGATTTTGAGGGATTTGGAATAAGTGTACTAGAAGCTAACGTGTATGGATTACCATCAATAGGTTCAGAGCAGACAGGTTTGGAGGACGCCATAAAAAATAACTTTAATGGAGAAATAGTAGATCCAAATGATTCACAAAAAATTGTAAAGGCATTGAAACAAATCTTCAATAATTACGAAACATATTCAAAAAATTCAAAAATTTTTGCAAAGGAGAATATGTGGGAGAATAAAATACGTCAGTATGAAAAAATTTTATAAAAAAAGGGAATTAATTTGCACTATAATTTCTGATACACCTTACTGTTATGATACAAGTGGTAGGTTGTTAGGGTTAGGCTCAACGGTAGAAGAGATCGATCATTTATCATCTTTATTTCTTAAAATATATCATTTTGCGCCATTAGAAAAAAATATACCACCATTATCA
>MDTE01134419.1_pt1 | contig 12788 bp, 11 predicted proteins | sample 811231 | NCBI WGS metagenome assembly MDTE01 (sample SAMN05326651, study PRJNA326480) | marine metagenome | isolation source: seawater | place: Indian Ocean: Red Sea | collected 2010
CGCGTGGGGGTGACAGACACACACACTTTACGAGTCACGACTCATCATACCACTTTTCGTGTCTTTTTCCTCCCCAAACGGGCAAAAAAAAAATCAAAACATCGAAAAGCACACGCGACGCGCATGGGGGGGGGTACACACGAGTCATGACCCAATAGAGAGAGAGAGAATCGCGCGCGCGGGCCGTGCAAAAATGCCCTCGCGCTCGATCGCGCGGGAACGAGACACACAAAAGCATGCCCGTGGGTGGGGACTCGATGACGGGTCATGCGTCGTCAATCCAGACCCACCCAGACCCCCCCACCCAGACCCGCGGGGCCGTCGGCCGGGGCGTCGAGTCCCCACCCACCACACGACGAGTCCGCACTCCTCGAATCCCCACACGACGAGTCACGACTCGTCACACCACGCCCACCCGTCGTCGTCCGTCCGTCCCCGCGTCTGTCTCTTTCGTCGTCATCGCGCGTCGTGACATGACGACGTCCGTCGCGGTCGCGGGAGGCGTCCGCGCGGTCGTCGGACGACGCGGACGACGCGGACGAGCGATGGTGCGCGCGTCGTCGTCGTCGTCGTCGTCCGCGCCGCCGCCGCCGCCGACGCCGAGCGAGAGGGACGAAGGGTCGTCGCGCGCGAACACAATGTCGAGAAAGTGGGATCGATTCGGGGCGGAAACCGTCCCGCTGTGGGTGGCGGACATGGACTTCTCGGCGCCCGAACGCGTGGTGGACGCCGTGCGTGAGGTGGCGGAGAGTGGGCACTACGGGTACGCGGATCCGTGCGAACGAACGGTGAGATGCGTGAGAGAGAGGTTGGCCACCGCGCACGGGTTCGGGGAGGAGGCGGGCGCGGGGACGGATTGCGTGCGGTGGTTGCCGGGATTGAATCCGGGGTTGAATCACGCGGTGCGCGCGGTGAGACGAATGCGGGGGGGGGATGAGAAGATGACGACGGTGTGCTGCACGCCGATTTATCCGCCTTTTTTGTACGCGTCGAGGAATAACGAGACGCCGAAGATTGAGGTCCCGTTGACGCGCGCGCCGGCGGCGGCGGAGGGAGCGAACGTCGTGAGATACGAGGTGGATTGGGACGCCTTGGAGGCGGCGTTGGCGAAACCCGAGGTCGGATTGTTGTTGTGGTGTAATCCGCACAATCCGGTGGGACGGGTGTGGACGCGAGACGAGATGGTTCGCGTGGCGAAGACGTGCGTGAAACACGACGTCGTCCTCGTGAGCGACGAGGTGTGGCGCGAGTTGATTTTAGACGAAGATAAAACCCCGTTTACGGGCGCCGGGTCGCTCTTGAAAGAGGTGGACGGTTTGCGCGAGCGACTCGTGGTGATGACGTCGCCGTCGAAGACGTACAACGTCGCCGGGTGCGACGTCGCCGTGGCGTGCATTCCGGATAAAGCCTTGCGTCTGCACTTCGCGCGTTCGGGTTCGGATAAGGCTGAGATCACCCCTTTCGGGTACGCCGCGCTCTTGGCGGCGTACACGGATCCGTCGTGCGAGGAGTGGCGTCAACGTCTCCTCGCCTACCTTCGCGCGAACAGGGACCACATCCACGAGACGCTCTCGAACGACGTCAACGCGCGCGAGCTCATGACGTGGACCCTTCCCGAGGCGTCGTATCTCATGTGGCTCAACTGCGAACGTCTCGTCGACGGTGTCGAGCGCTCGCCGTTTGAACATTTTCTCGAGCACGGCGTCGCCCTCTCGGACGGGGCGCCGTTCTCCGCGCCGCTCTCCGCTCGCGTCAATTACGCGACGAGACGCGACATTCTCGACGTCGGATTGACGCGCATGGGTACCGCGCTGGACGTCGCCGCGATGAGCGCGCGTGATCGAAGCAGGGGTTGATGAATTGATTACATGTATAAAATATTCGTCGAGGCGCGTCCATCGTGTAATTTACGTAGACGTCGATTCTCGCACGCGATTCGGCTGCGCCATGGGCGCGACCCGTCCCTTCATCTTCTTCTTCGACGCCTCGACGCGAAGTCTTTCCAATTTCTGTCTCGGCGTCTCTGGTTTCTTCGTCAGAGGCGACGACTTGGGATTATCCACCGTGTATCGCACCGGTCGCTCCTCCTCTCGTCCCGAGGCGGTGATGACGCGCTCCGTCTCCACCTGCAGCTTTTTCTTTCCGTACCTCTCCACATTCATCTTGCCGGGGTACGGTCTCGGTAATCCACTCCTCGTCATCCACTTATACGTCTGTCCCAACGCCTCCATGCGTCTTCTCGCCGCCGCCGTCTGATGCCACGCGTTCCACGCGTAAAACGCCCCCGCCGCCGTCCCGAGCACCAACAACACGAATAGCAGCATCCGCCGTTTCCTCTTACGCTTCATCTTCACCCGTCGACTTCGAAACCACGCGTTCACCGCCTGTTCGGTCGCACCGATCTGTTTCGCCAGCCTCCGTCGCGTCGCCGCGTCCGGGCGTCGCTCGAGCTCGAAGACGCCTCGAAGGATGGCGGCGCCGTCCTCGTCCACGCCCGTCTGTCTCGCTCGAGCGTCGTCCAGCATGCGCGCCATCGATCGACGTCTGACGGTTCGCGCCGTCCCGGACGACGACGTCATCGACGCGCTCGCGGACGAGGACGTCCCGCGCCCGCGTCGCGCGTCCACGACGGTCGACATGATGATTTGATTCGATTCAATTCGACTCGCGCCCACTCGCGCGACGTTCCCGAGACGACGCCCACCGGTTCGCGAGAGCGACGACGCGCGCGCGGAAACCTCCCCCCGTCCTCTCGCCCCCCGTTCGCGCGCGACGGCGGACGAACGCGCGATCGACGTCTCGACGCGCGCGCCGAGCTCTCGCGCCACTGCGACGCGCGCGCGAGCTCGAACGTCGCGAACCGCGGCCGAGTCGCGCGCTCTTCGCCCGCGATCGACGCGAGAGGAACGATGACGACGACCGTCGCGCGCGCGCGCGGGCGCGGTGACGACGGCGCCGCGACCGGGCGTCCGTCGCGCGCGAAGAGGGCGACCGCGCAGATCGTGCGCGCGTTCGCGTTCGCGTTCGCCCTCGTCTCCGCGCGCGCGGGCGGCGCGCGAGCGGTGAATTACGATCCGTGCGTCCCGAGCGCCGAGCGCGACGTCGAGCGCGGGGGCGGGATCGCCGTTGGCATCGCGTACTGGGCGGGGGCGACGGCAGAGGCGTGGGACGGTTTGCACCCGTGCGCCGACGCGGCGACGCTGGCGGCCAAGGGAGTGGGTACGACGACGTTTTTGATGAATTCGAACGAGATGAACGCGCTTCGAGGGACTCGAGCGGACGAGGACGGGCTGTACGCGTCGAACTCGAGCGCAAAGATCATGACGGTGGTGGCGTACACAGCGACCAAGGCGACGACGCCGCGCGTGGCGAGAATCGAGGCGAACGAACCGTCGAACGCGAGCGGAAGGAGCGGACGGGTGAGCGGATTGACGATGTTGGTGACGCTAGAGGAAGGGAACGTCAAGTATCTGCGTTGGCACGATCGAGGGTGCGGCGAGTGCGGGGGCGCGGCGAGCGAGCGGTGCGTCGACGTCGGCGAGGGGCAGCGCTCGTGCGCCGCGTCGATGGAAGGGTGCGATGGGACGTGCACGGGGACGACGTGCGACGTTGAGTTGGGCACGGTGGACGCGTTGCGATGTCAACTCACGGTGACGGTGGTGACGAGCGGGACGGATAAGAACGTCGAGACGTTTCCTCTGGGATCGCAGCTCGAACGTTTGTCCATGTACTCGGGGGCGGGGGCGTACTCGAGCGCGGCGGCGAGGACGACGGCGACTGTGACTGGAGTACAAAATTGGATCACCGGGTAACGAGAGGAGGACCGCATCGTCGCGTCGCGTCGCGCGTAATAGTTTTGTGATCACAAATCAGACTCTAAGGATTCCGCGAGTAAATCCGCCAAGTGTTCCAATCTCTGTTCGCTCTTCATGGAGAGTTGTTTATCGTACAGTTTCGCAATCTTATCGTGCAATCGCTCGTGACCCGATGGAGAATCCGAAATCTCGTCCTCGCCGAGCAATTCGCTCGCGACGGCGATCGAACGCACGTCCGCCGCCGCGTCTCTCGCGCCCCGTCCCGGCGACGCGCTCGTCGCCTCGTCGTCACCGCCGCGCATCTCTCGTCCCAAATCGCTCGATCGTCCCAGTTCCTTGAGATCCAAATCCCCCCACACGATCGATTTCATCGCCTCGATCGTTCGTCGAACGCCGTGCGAATCCTCCTCCCCGCCCGCGTCTCGCGACATCGCCTCGTCCGCCTCGGCGTCGTCCAGACGTACGCGCACCACCTCGAACATCTCATCCAACGCCCACGCGCGCACGCGTTCCGGCACACCCCCCATCGACGCATCACCACAATCGTACGCCACGATGCGCGCCTCACATTCATCCATCGCGTCCCCCATCGTCGCCATCATCGACGCTCTCGCGCGCTCGAACTCGAGCTCGGACGCGCACGCCAGCACCGCCGCGCCCGCGCACTCGGCGTCTCGCATCGATCGCCTCGCGCGCGCCGGTCGCGACGGATCGACGCCGACATCACCATTCGACGAGTCGGCCTCGCCCTCGAGCGCGTCCTCGACGACGACGGGCGTCACGCGAGCGACGTAATACTTGGTGTCGAGTAACCACCGATCGGTTGAGAATTCTTTCGCGCCCATCGCTCTGAGCGCGTCGCTCGTCGCGTTCACGTACGCGCGCGCGCGCGCCCCGAACACGCGACACGAGTTCCATCGTCTCCCATCGTTTGACGCCCGTTCGCGGACGTCCGAGTCCTCGCTCGAGGACATGAGGAGACGAGCGCGCGAGTGACGCGTCGACACTCATCCGCGCGCGGATGTTGAAACGGGTCGCCCGGGCGAGCATACCCGGCCGCGCGCGCGCGAGAACGTCGAAAACGTCGTCGTCGTCCTCGACGTCGTCGTCCGCGCTCGCGCGCGCGCGATCGTCCGTCGCGGGGTCGGCGAGCGAGGCGACCGGGGCCATGGGGACGTCGAGCTCGAACGCGTTGTACGACTCGTTCGACGCCGCGCTCGCGGACGCGCGCGCGCACGCGCAGACGTGGTGTCGAGATCTCGACGCTGATCCGGAGCAAAAGAAACACGGTGCGAATCGCGCGTCGAGGGAGGTGCGCTCGGGACATTACGTGGACGTCGTCCCGGAGGCGTTGGCCAACCCTCGGGCGAGGGCGACGTCTCGCGCGTGCGCGGAGACGATCGGATTCAGGATTGAGGACGGGAGCGAGCCGAGCGAGTCGTTCGTGAGATATTTCAGCGGTGATTGCGAGTGGGCGCTCGAGGAGGGTGGATTGAGGACGTGGGCGACGCCGTACGCGCTGAGCATCATGGGTAGTCGCATGACGAGCAACTGTCCGTTTGGAAACGGGAACGGATACGGCGATGGACGAGCGATCTCGGTGGGTGAGATGGTGAATCCGGTGACCGGACAGAGGCACGAGATGCAGTTGAAAGGGGGCGGGCGAACGCCGTTTTGTCGCGGAGCGGATGGGCGAGCGGTGTTGCGAAGCTCGATTCGAGAATTTTTAGCGAGTGAAGCCGTGCACGCGTTGGGGGTGGAGACGACTCGAGCGCTGTGTTTGATCGAGAGCGTGAACGCGACGACGGCGAGACGACCGTGGTACAGTCCGTCGAGCGACGAAGAGCACGCCAAACGCTTGCCGACGGTGGATGATCCGAGATTGCGAGAGTACTCGCCGGAGCAACGCGTCGAAATCGTCGAAATGTTAAAGCAACAAAAGCGAGATCCGGACGTGATGATCGTGGAGCCGTGCGCGATCACAACGCGCGTGTCGCCGAGTTTCATGCGAATCGGACACATCGATCTGTTCTCCAGACGCGCGACCGCACCGGGAGCGACGGATCTTCAGAAGGAGCAGCTCGCGAAGATCGTCAGGCATGCCGCCTTCCGAGAGTTTCCGGAGACGATCGAAGAACACGGCGAGGACACGGCCAAGGTGACGCGAGCGATGTTGGAAAAGTCTGGAGTTAAAATCGCTCGCATGGTGGCCGGTTGGCTTCGCGTCGGGTTCTGTCAAGGCAATTTTAACGCCGACAATTGTTTAGTGGGAGGTCGAACGATGGATTACGGTCCGTTTGGATTCATGGACAGGTACGATCCCGCTTTCGCCAAGTGGACGGGAAGCGGCGATCACTTCGCGTTCATGGCGCAGCCGAAAGCCGGTTTGACCAACTTTGCCGTGTTGGCCATCTCTTGCGCGCCTCTACTGAGGGGGGGTTCGGACGAGGCGACGGAGATCATTCGCGGCATGGAATCAGTGTTCGAGGACGAAGTCAACGATGCGTTCCGCGCCAAGCTCGGATTCGCAACGAGCGCGTCCTCGTCTGTCGCGCGCGACTTGTTCCGCGGAGAGCGAGGCTTGGAGGCGCTCATGTACGAGGACCAGGCGGATTGGACGCTCGCGTGGAGACAGTTGGCGGAGTGCGCAGAAGTTTCTGATTCCGCCAACGATGACGCTCTTCTCGCGCCATTGCTCGACAATTGCTTCTACGGTTGTAAACCCATGAGCACCGAGCGTCGCACGAAGTGGAGCGATTTCATTCGGCGCTGGCGAGACGCTCTCGAAGCTTCGGGAACGTCGCTCTCGGACGCCGCCGAGCGCATGCGAGGCGTCAATCCGAAATACATCTTACGCGAACATTTGCTCGTCGACGCATACACCAAAGCGGCGACGGGCGACTTTTCCATGGTTCACGAACTACAAAAACTCACGCAAAGCCCTTACGGTGGTGACGGCGACACCCCAGAGTTTGACGCAAAGTATTACGTCAAGGCGCCCGAGAAATCTCTCAGTTCCGGAGGCGTCGCGTTCATGTCTTGATCCTCGTAAGCGAGTTCGCTGTTCTCACGAACGGACTCGCGCACAAGACATATGAATGTTCGACATCGATGACTCGCTCTCACTTGCGCGCCGCGGGCGCGCGAGTACACGTGACGCGACGGTTTAAAACGCTCAACGCGCCGACCGTCGCCGATTTTTGAACGAGCGCCGTGTTTTCTAGACGGAATTAATTGAATTCAAGCTACGTAGTTTTACATAATCCTTATCTATAACGACGCCATTTCCGCGCTCACCACGCGCGAGTACTCCACCGTGGGACGAGGTCCGAAAGTTCCTCCGTCGCGCCACCACAGGTAAGCGGTGACGCCGAGCACCACCGTCAGGAGAATCAAAAACATCGTGAGCCACAGAGCGCCACCGACCGCGGTGCCGTGACGTCTGAGCGCCTCCTTACGATGCTCGGCCGCATCCTGCGTGTTCGTACCCGGAGGCGAAGGCGACGGAGGCGGAGGCGACGGTGTGAGCGGATCGTTCTCTCCAACCTTTTCAGCGAGCGCGCGCGTGCAAAACGGAACGGCGGCTCGGAGATCGATGTCCCGTCTCGTCTTCTCTTCATCCACCGACGCGACGCACAGCCTCTTGAAGCTATCTTCGGCGATAAGATCGCATCTCTCCCGGCTCTTGACGTCGTCGTACTGATACATCGCCATGAAGACGGATCCCAGCGTCCTCGCGCACTCGTTGGAGACGCGCGCGTCCGCCGGCGACCCCGCGAGATTCCTCGATCGACACATCTCTCCCGGATCCCCTCCGCGCATCTCCTTCAAACGTTCCTCCACGTACGCCTCAACGACGCCGAATCGACACGACCGCGCACCGCTCGTCCCATTCGCCGCCGCGCACGCCTCCCGCGCGTCTCGCGTCTCGCGCGCGTCTCGCGCCCTCGTCGCCGCCCACCCGCTCGCCCTCGCGCACGCGTCGTACGCCGACGACCCACGCTCGCACCCATCCTCCAGCAACTTTTTCACCAAATCACCCGCGCTCCCTCCCGTCTCCCTCGCGTCCTCGCCCTCGACGGCGCGCTCCGCGACCCCCTTGACGCACCCGCCGTCGCAAATCGCCTCCGCCCACTCTCCGCACGCGCGCGTCTCCGAACAATCCCGTCCAATCTCGCGCGCCACGCTCGCGCACGTCACGAGGAGCGTCTCCGGGGCCCCCGACGCGCCCTCGTTCGGCGTCGTCATCGCGCGTCGCGTCGCCTCTCTCGCCGCGCACGTCGCGCCCGGCGCGTCCCGCGGCGCGTCCTCCATCCTCTCCCTCAACGCCCTCGTCAGGCACCTCGCGCGATCTTCCGACGACGCGCACGCGCGCGACGCATCGTCCACCGCGTCGCTCCACGTCTCCCTCGTCGGCGTCTCCGTCGTCTCGCGACGACGCGCGCGCCGTTCGGAGGATCGACCGACGATCGATGATGATTCACGGTCGAACGTCTCCGCGCGCGCGACGTCCATCCCGCGCGCGACGAGGACGCACGCGAGCGTCGCGAGACATCGCGCGCGCGACGCGCGACGCGCGCGACGTCTCTCGACCATGTCTTCGGCGCGCAGTGAGGTTCATTCGATTTCGATTTCGATTTCAATTCGATTCGCGACACACGTCGTCGCGCGGACGGACGGGCGATGCCGCGAGACGCGCGAGCGTGAAGGCGCGAGCGCGCGTCCATCGGCGTCGACCGCGTCGCACCGCGTCCGCGAATCGATCGCGATGGACGAACGCGAGACCGATGACGACGACGCGCTCGATTCTTTCCCGAATCGACGACGACGACGACGACGCCTGGACGTCGGCGAGGAGGCGGAGACGAGGCGCGCGAACGGGGAGGACGCGCGCGCGCGAGCGATGCCGTCCTCCGACGACGCGCTTCGATCGTTGATGTCGTACGAGGACGAGGAGGAGGAGGAGGCCGAGGCGCTTCCCGCGGGGTGGAGACGCGCGAGGGACGCGAAGAGCGGACGAGGGTATTACTACAATAAACGCGCGAAACAGAGCTCTTGGACGCGACCGGTGGAGACGAGAGCGGAGGGGGGAGAGACGCGGGACGCGACGGTGGGTTCGGGCGGCGTGTCGACGGTGAAGGATGAGAGGGCGGAGGCGGAGGACGACGGCGCGAACGCGAACGCGGCGGCGGCGGAGGAGGCGGAGGAGGAGGCGGAGGAGGCGGAGGCGGAGGAGGAGGACGCGCGCGCGCTCGCTCGACGCGTCGTGTTCGAACTCGAGGCTCGGTGTGAGAACGTCGCGGCGAGAGCGTTGGCGACGCCGAGGGCGGTGTTGCGGTACCGAGAGGCGATGGACGTCCTCGCGAGACGGCACGGGACGGACGGCGAGAGCGTCGACGCGAAGGCGGACGTCGAGCGAATGCGCGAGATCGAACGAGGATTAGACGAGGACGCGAGAGAGTACGAGGAATGGATCAGAGAGGCGGAGACGGAGACGAAGGCTGTCGAGGCGGAGACGAAGGCTGAGGCTCACATCGAGGACGCGCTCGTCGTCGCGCAGGCGTTGGACGAGGCATCCACGGAGGTAGACGCTCGAGCGCAGCGAACGATCGCGAGACCTCCCGCGCCGCCGTTGCCGAAAAACGAGCGAGCGCCCGCGCCTCCCGCCCCGTCCGCGCCCGTGGTTAAGCGAAAGCGTCTCGCGGTGAGCAACGCTCGTCGACACAAGGGAGACATGGAGAAATGGGCCAAGGTGCGGGAGTCAGAGAAAATCGTGGGTGAGGGCGCGAGCGCGATCAAAGCGAAGCAGGCAAAGGAGGCTGAGGAATGGCGCGTGCAACAACTCGTCGACGGCGTTGATGGTTCGACGAATCCAAACTTTGTACCTGTGGGAGACTGGCGAGCCAGAGTGCGAGCGGCTTCGGAAAACACCAAACTCGAACAGTACCGCACGCGTCGAGAGGAAAAAGTGAAAGAGTCATCCAAGCAGAAATGCGAAGGTGTGCCGACTCAAAAAGAGACTCCACTTCCTCCGGATTGGCGCGAATTCGTGGACGAGGCGTCGGGCGATAGGTATTATGGGAATGTCAAGACGCAAGAGACGACGTGGGAACGTCCGACTTAGAAGCACCGACGAATGACGTCGTTTATAGAGATAGCGTGATAATGTGTGTAGAAACGTATTCGTTTGAAAAAGTGTGTCGACTATGTTACAAACTCTTGTTTTCGTCCGGAAGATGAGGGCGATTCTATTCTTCATCCTTCTTCGCGTCTTTGCTCTTTTTCTCCTTCTCCTTGCCGTCCTCCGCGTCCGCGAAAGGTTTTGTGACGACGGCGTTCCCCTGACACTCGGACTTGGCAATTTTCCGTTCTTCTTCCGACATGGCCACCATTCTAAGGTTATACTTGCACAATTTCTCATAATCGGGAACGACGGACAGGCACGCCACGCCCTTGACGATTTCCACCATGATCGTCAAGTCTGGATCGCTCAGATTCACCTTATTCGGCGGTTGATCGATCATTCCCGCGATCGCTTCAATGACCTCCGTCCGTCTCACTGAATCGTTCGCTCGTCTCTCGAACGAGATGGCAAACGTTTGTTCCTTTCCACTCGTAAAGTGACGCTCGAGCAGAGGTTTCACGGCTTCCTTGATTTCATCGACACCCGCGAAGCAAACCACCTCGACGGGAATCATCCGCATGCAATGCCTCGAAAACGTCACGTTTGTGCTCTTCGCTCGCCCTAGATCCGCCTTGACGAGCTCGACGATGTCGCATGCGTTCGCCAACTCGTCTGACGCCCTGACAAAGGTGCATGCGCGCAGGTCCAGACTCACCTCCTTCAGCGCCGGTTTCTTCTTCTCCTCGCGCAATCCCTCCAACTCCGAACGAAGCGCGTCCGCAACGACGTCTCCGGTCGACTCTTTCCCCTCACCCGCGTCCCCGCTCGCCGTCCCCACCGCCTCGTACCCGAACGCCTGCTCGGCGCGCTCCATCAGGTTTCTCACCACGTCTCGGACCGCCGCGCGCTCCTTACCGCCGTCGCACGTCACGATGACGCCGCGCGAACCGTACGGAATGGTTCCCCCGGAATCGTTCGGGCGAAACCATCGCGCCTTCTTCGCGCGTCGGTGTCCACCGCCGCCGCCGCCGCCTCGCTTATTGTCCCGCATGATTCGTTCGTTCGTCGTCGCCTCGTCGTCGCGTCGTCGTCGCGTCTCAGCGCAGCGACGCGAGGATTCGAAATGGGTTCGTTCGCGCGCGGGCGTCTCTCGACGCGTTCGCGCTCGCCCTCGTCGTCGCGGTGTGACGCCCCCGCGCGGGTCGCGTGCACTTTTTCTCAATCGCTCAAAAGCGCGCGCGCGACGACGACGACGACGACGACGACGACGGCGCGAGAAGACGTCTTCGAGCCGACGAAGACGTAGACTCGCGCGCGCGTGAACTCGGCGCGCGCTCGAGAGAGGACGGGGACGCGCGCGCGAGCGGTGAGGACGATGGGCGCGTCGACGAAACGAAACCGACGCGTCGAGTCCGAGGAGTGGGCGAGCGAGAGCGGGAGCGAGAGCGAAGAGGGCGAGAGCGAACGCGACACCGGATCCGAATCCGAGTCTGGATCTGAATCCGAGTTGGATCTCGCCGTGGATGAGCGAGGACGGGTGGCTTGCGAATTGAACCCAGAGTTGGAGTACGACGCGACGTCGACGCCGGACGCGGTGGCGCGCGCACGATTTGGTTCGGAGGAGGAGATCGAGGTGTTATTGGAAGATTGCGTGGCGGCGCATACGGCGAAGAGCGCGAGAAGAAAACGAGGGAAGAGCGGGTACTCGAGTGGGAGAACGTTTTGGGTGAGCGCGGATGGCGCGCCGAGGTGCGCGCTCGAGGCGTTGGCGCTCGAGACGTTTCGACGAGTGACGAGGACGGCCGAGGCGAAGATCTCGGTGTCAGGCGCAAAGGGAAAAGAATGTATCACCGCGGCGACGTACGATCCGTCGAATTCTGGCGCGGAGTGGTGGACGCAAGTTATCGATGACGAGGATGAGATCGGTTGGCACTGGGATAAGGACTACGCGTTGGAGGGCTCGGGCGTCAACGTACACCCGCAATTAGGCACTGTGACGTACTTTTGCGATAACGGCGCGCCCACAGTGGTGGTCAACAGACCGACGAATGTGCAGTGTGATTTCGGCTGCGGCGACATCGGGGTGTGCGGTGCGGTCACGGAGTGCGTGGTTTCTTGGCCAGAGTGGGGAAAACAAATCACCTTTGATGGCAAGTTCTTGCACGGTGCGCCCGCCGAACTCGCTCGAGGTTCGGCTCGAAGGGAGAAAAGAGTGACATTTTTGGTAAACGTTTGGCTCAACCATAAGCCCGTCACAGCAGAACCTCTGAGCGCGGATGAGCTCAGTGCAATGAAGCTACAAAACGTGGACCAAGCAACAAGTTGGATGGGGGCTTCGATCGAACCTCGAGCAGAGCCGGTGCGCGCGCTGGAAGACGACGCGATGTACTCATCGAGATCGTTCGATTTCAATTTCAGGTATGCCGGTCGAAAGAGAACGCTCGAATTGAGGCTTCCCTCATTCTTGATAAGACAAAACGACGCATCTTCAGCGGGCACCGCAGTGTTCAATGCGCCGCAACTCGGTGAACTTCGATGACGTTTCCAAGGAAGCGTTCGGATCAGAAAGGCTCAGAAGAGTCGATGTGTAAGTATTATGTATGTAAGTAAATCTCATTGAAAAAAATTCGATTCCTAACGACGTGGCGCTTAAATCGTCTTCGTGAGTATGATGTCGCAAGACTCAAAGAAAAAAATTGCAAAAGAATTTGCAAATTTAACCTTGGAATTGACGCGCGTCAACAGCGCACGCGGAGTTGTCAGACGGCGGGCGGTGGGCCAAGAAAGACGCGCATTGGACTTGCTTGATGTTGTCGAAGCCAGCGACGCGGACGAAGCAATCCGGGAAC
>MDTE01024028.1_pt1 | contig 12787 bp, 6 predicted proteins | sample 811231 | NCBI WGS metagenome assembly MDTE01 (sample SAMN05326651, study PRJNA326480) | marine metagenome | isolation source: seawater | place: Indian Ocean: Red Sea | collected 2010
CCAACCGATCGCGACCTACGTCTGGAACGATCCTGAGACGACCCGACCTTACTTCAAGCATCTCCGGACTCCCGATGGGATTCAGGTCTCACGCAATCACCCTCTCCAACCTGAGGACTATCAGGACCACGAGACCTACCATCCCGGAATCTGGTGGGGCTTCGGCGATGTCGCGACCAACGACTACTGGCGAATGAAAGCGCGCATCGTTGGCGGTGACTTTGTTGCCGGCCCCACCGGTGGACGTCAACGCGCCACGTTTGCGGTCAAGAACCGGCTCCTGGCAAACGGTTCGGACGACGTTTTTCTTGAGCAAGTCAGTCATTACACCTTCTTGCGGCGCCCCGGCGGGATTCTCCTGGTCGCGGAAAGCACCTTTCTTCCCCGGGAGGAATCCTACTGGCTCGGCGATCAAGAGGAAATGGGCCTCGCCTTCCGCGTTCAAAGTGATCTGGCTCTGGATCGCAATTCCGAAAGCCGCATTCTCAATGCAAACGGAAGCACCGATCTGAAAACGATCCGCACAACCCAATCGGACTGGGCCGACTACTCCGGTCCCTTCCAGGACCACCACGTCGGCATGATGCTAATGTCCGATCCCGAGAATTTTCGACGTCCTTGGTGGCACGCCGTCGACACCGGCCTCCTGGTGGCCAACGCCTTTGGCGAAAGTGAACTCAATGGTCGCGGAAAAAAAAGGCAGAGTCGCTTCGTCGAGAAAAACCAGACCTTCAAGCTCCGCTACGGTGTGCTCATCCACTCTCACAAAAAGGCATCCGAATTTGATCGTTCGGCCGCCTACCGTGATTTCGTGGAAACGCTCAAGAAGGTGGATTCGCCAACGGGCGCCCGGCCCCAACCCTCCGCTCAACAATTACCCCAAGTTCCGGAGGGGTTCGCCGTCAGTGCATTTGCCCGAGAGCCGTTGATCTTCAAACCCACGGCCATTTGTTTCGACGCCAGGGGCCGCCTCACCATCGGCCAGGGCCCCCAATACCCGCATCATCATGAAACCTTCCCCACCGACAGTGTCTACATCCTGGTCGATCATGATGAGGATGGCGTCGCCGATGAGGCCAAACAGTTCGCACGGGGGTTGAACAGTGTGCAGGGCCTGGCCTGGAAGGGGAACGACCTCTACGTCGCCAACGCCCCCGAACTCACCATCGTCCGTGACCTCGACGGCGACGACGAGGCGGACGAATACGTCATCGTCTATACCGACCTGGGGAATCGGGAGCACGCCCTTCATGGCTTGAACTGGGGCCCCGACGGCAAGCTCTACATGTCCAAGGGGAACTCCAAGGGACACAACCAGCCCGATCAGTTTGGAATCATCGCCCCGAAACCGTTTCGAGATCTCTGGGATGTCGTCCATCCCCCGGGAGCGCCCGATGCCTATCCTCCCCAGACCTACACCAAGTACACCTACCGGAAAACCTACCATGACTCGGACGACGATTGGGGCCGGGAGGGAGGGATTCTTCGCTGCGACCCAATGGGGACACGGCTTGAGATCGTATCCCGCGGCATGCGTAACCCCTGGGACATGACCCTCGATGATGGATTTGATTGGATCGCCACCGACAACGACCAGAATCAGGGGGATCGAATCATCGCCCCCGTTTTCGGAACCCACTTCGGATGGGGGCATCCCTACAGTAATCACTGGACCGGCTACGGCCATTTGCCAACGGCACCCATCAGCGGTCCGGTGTTTCACGGTTCCGGCACCGGGGTCGTGTTCTACGACCACCCCCATTTTCCGGAACCCTACCGGCGGGCCTTTTTCATCAACGACTGGATGCACGGCACTTACGTCTATCGGCCGACATGGGAAGGCGCGCTGCGGATGCCAGCCGGAGGCAAATGGGAACCCTTCGCCATCCGCGGTGAATACCTCTATCGCCCGACCGATATGGAATTTGGTCCGGACGGAACCCTCTACGTTTGCGGTTGGGGAGGCGACTATCACTACCAACCAGGCGAGGAAGGAAGCTGGGTTTACCGGATCCAATCCCAGGAGAACCGTCCCGCCACCCGCTCAGACTGGTATGCCGCAAAGTATCACGTTCCTTACAGCGAATGGACCCTGTCTCAACTGGTTGAAGATCTCACCGCCAGCACCCTCCCGGTTTGGAGGGTCAAGGCCCAGGACGAAATCGTTCGACGGGGAGAATCGGTGAGAGATCCTCTCGTGGTGCTGCTGGAGGATGGTCGCTTGGATCGCAGTCAGGCCACCTGGATCATCTGGTCACTCGGACGCATCGGAGCCACCGACCCCTTCGTTCAATCTTGGTTGACCAACGCCGCCGGGTCTCCTCAAACCTCCCTGAATCTGAGCCTCCAAGCCATCCGCATTTGGGCACACTGGATCCGAAACGGTGAATTCACGGGCACCCTTCCCGACCCGGTGATCCAGCGCTTGCAAGATCCCCATCCCCGAATCCGGCAGGAAGTCATCCAAGCCATCTGGCAAGCTCGACAATCCCAGCGTGTTCCCGAATTGGTAGAATGGTTGCCCCGGGAAACCGACCAGCTCAATTTCTATTGTGCCTGGGGAGCGCTTCGAGATCTCACCGAGGTTTCCTTCCGAAAGAATCTTCTCAACGACGCCCGACCGGCCGTACGCCTCGCCGCCCTCCTGGGCCTTCTCGAACGATTCGATCTCACGCTGGAGGAGGCGCTCGCGGTGGCCGAGCGAGATTCGGACGCGGATGTCCGACAATGGATCACCACCTGGGCGCTCAATCCCACTCCGCCGCAGAAGATGCCCAATGAACAATCCAGAATCGAACAAGAGCAATCGATTTCGGTGGGCGAAATCATTCGGAAGGTCCAATCGGCTGCCAACCAGGATCTCCGCCGGCTTTTCCTGACCATGCTCTCCCGGGCAACCTACGAAGATCGGGATGAGTGGGATCAAGTCCACACCTTCTATCAATCGCTCACGGATGAATCCGAGCAAGCTCAGATCCTTCAAACCCTTTCTCGTGAAAGTCACGCGAAACCCGTCCTCTGGAAGGCGCTCGCCGGGAACGGCCCACGATCGAGTTCCGCCATTCGCGGCCTCATCACCCTTTCGGACGGTGCCCGCCAAACGGCCACCGACATTGCTAATTTCCTCCTCGAACAAATCCGTGAATCGCCCGACGCGGCCTCCGTTCCCGCCGCGCTCGAAACCCTGGCCCGGCTTCGGTTCGTGCACGCGTGGGATCCCGCCTCCGGTTGGGACCAAACGATGACTCAACAGTTTCGGCAATCGGATGATCCCCGTCTCCAGGGTCGCATTCTGATGGCCTTGTCCCGCATCAACCCCGAGCGCTTGATTGAAAGCGAGACGATTCAGTCCTTGGTCGCCCGGGTGGCGACCGATCCCGATCCTCGTCACTATCAGGGCCTGCTGGCCCTCAGCGACCCGCTGGGAATGGAGATCGCCCTCAATCCCGAACGGCAGGCCACGCCTACGGGCGTGCTGGCCCAGTTGAAAAACGCCAGTGCCGAGCGAGGTAGGGAACTCTTCTTCAGCGAGACGGGTGCCACCGCCTGCAGCACCTGCCACCAAATCCAAGGCCAGGGAAATCGCTTCGCTCCGGACCTCTCGAGCATCGGCAGCCGAGCCAACGCGGAGACCATCATCCAATCCATTCTCGATCCGAGCGCCGCCATCACGGAGGGCTTTCAACTCCAGCTCGTCGAATCCCGCAGTCAAAGCACGCTTGGCGCGGTCATGGAGGAGACCGGCAGCGAGCTTGTCCTGGTCCGTCAGGACGGCACGGTGGAACGGATTCCCAAGGCCAACGTCGTCCGTCGGGAAAAACTGGAACAATCCGCCATGCCAGCCACCTTTGGCCTTCTGGGCAATGAACAAGTCGCCGACCTCGTTGCCTTCCTTCAAAGCTGCCAACACGCCGGCCCATGACGAACCAACAAGTATTTCAAGACCTCGTGGGACGGGCAACCCCCCTCCCCATGCCGACCGGGAGGAAGAGCCAATGAGTGACGCCCTCCAGGGAGTTTTCCCCGTCTTTCAAACGCCGTTTGACAAGGCAGATTCGATCGATTTTTCCACGCTCGAGCAGGAGCTTCAATGGCTGGTCGAACGGGGTGCCGATGGCGTGGTGATGGCGATGGTTTCCGAAACCCTTCGCCTCTCCAGCGACGAACGGGATCAGCTGGCGGCGTTCACCTGTTCAACCTTGCAGGGGAAGGTGCCCGTGATTATCAGCGTGGGCGCCGAAAGTACTCACACGACGGTGAGACATGCCCGTGCCGCCACCCGGGCAGGGGCCACCGCGCTCATGGCCATCCCGCCGGTCGCGACCCGCTTGAATGACGATGGCATGATGAGCTACTACCAGGCCATTCTCGACGCCAGCCCCCTTCCCCTCATTATCCAGGATGCGAGCGGATACATCGGCAATGCAATGAGTCTCTCCCTGCAAGTGGCTCTGCTCGAGCAGTACGGACCGGAACGAATCCTCTTCAAACCCGAGGCCAATCCGATCGGCCCTAAACTCAGCCACCTCCGGGATGCCACCGGAGGCCGCGCTCGCGTCTTTGAAGGCTCAGGGGGGCTGGCTCTGCTGGACACCTATCCTCGGGGCATCGTCGGCACCATGCCCGGGGCGGAATTGATCGACGCCCAGGTGGCTCTCTGGGGCGCGCTCAAGAAAAGCGACGCCACCCGGGCCATGGCCCTCTCCGAGGCGATCGTTTCACTGGTCACTCTCCAGGCCCACAGCCTGGATGGGTTCTTGGTGATCGAAAAATACCTCCTCCAGAAGCAGGGAATCTTCTCCAATTCGAGACTCCGGGGGCCGACCGGGTTTGATCTCGATTCAGAAACCCAATCCGAGGTGGATCGACGATTCGCGCGACTCCAATCGCTCGTCACCACTCGATAACCCTCGCCGCATCAGGTTGCCACGCCGCCTACACGCTCGCGCCTCCGAACCCAACGCCATGGCCCCGGGATCGGACCCCACTCCGGGTTCAGTCAGCGGGGGCGAAACGCCATCGAGGTCTGCAACGAAAAGTTGCAAACACAGCCCGAACTCGCTTCAGGAATCAGCACCATTCCTCCCGCCGGAATCATATTGATCCAACAACCGGGACGCGTCGGGGACAGAGCTCTGGGTAGCGCCCTTCCCTCCCAATGCGCCCTCAGATCAAGCGCGGTGGGATTGCCAGCGCGAAAAAAGAGAGTGTCCTTCGCGGCCGAGATCGTTCCGCAACTATGTCCGGGTCGAACCAAGCGCCAGGGCTCGGCATCCCCTCCCCGAATCGGTTCTCCGGTTGCCAAATTGTAAGCGACCGGTTCAGTCACCAGGACCTCCTCCAAGAGAACCGGGTGATGCATCTGTTCCCCATGAAAGGTCTCACCGGGTTTCCCCTTGTCATGCTGGGCCTGCCAACGGATCTGGCCCGTTTCACTCTCGAAACAGACCACCTCATAGGTGGTGTCCATCATCTCATTGAGCCACGAACCGACCCCGACCAGGTTGCCGCCTGAGTGGCAGAGATAGATGATGTTTCGGCACCGCTTCAGGGACTCCGGCAGAGGCACTTGCCAACTCACTTCACCCGAGCGGGAGTCGACTCGAACCACCCGTCCCCCCGCCAACGATGCCTCCGACAACGTCACCCTCGAGGCCCCGCCTCTTTCCTTCCATGCCTCGCCCAATACAATCCCATAGATCGCATCCTTCGAACTCGTCAGCGTCGGATTAAGAATCGATCCCTGATCAAAGACCCAACGCGGCTTGCCGGTCAAGGGATCGGCGACAAACAAGGTCTCGCTCGCAACCAGAGGCTGCCCGTTGCGATAATCCGAATCGACTTGCTCTCGGCCAGGCCGCCTTCGGGAAGCCTGGGCCGACTGAAGCGTCCCAATCAGTCGCATTCCATCGAAGCCCACATAGCCCCAATGGTGGCCCGGGCGAGCCTCCGGCAGGGGGATTCGTCGCTTGATGTTCCCTCGATGAGAATCAATCATCCAGCATTCATCCTCAACCGCCAGTGCCACGGTGTCATGGCTCATCGCCATATAGCCCGCGTCAAATGGCATGGAATAACGCTGGCTTCCGGGCGCATCAAGGTGCCAGAGCTCCGTCCCCGTGAAGGCATCGACCCCGATCAGTGAATTCTCGCCGGGAACCACGAGAATGCCGCCGTCATAAAGCGGAGGGCTTCCCCGCAAATGCCGATCCACCATACGACGCGGGCCGACCCCCCCAAACCACTGTAACTGAAGATCACTGTGAACCATCTCATCCCCACTGCGACAGGTATTGCCGAGATCGCCATACATATGAGTCCACCGCCCGGCGCCCGCAAGCGGCCCCCGGCGTTTCAAGGTCCCATCCTTCAGATTCACAACAATGCCCCCGTGGGGGCGTGCGATCCTCATCGCGGTCTGGTGCCACTGCGGACGTCCATCGTGAATCACGAGAACGGCAAACTCGCCCACCATCGAATCATGATGATCGAAGTGATGAACCGAGACTCCCGCACCATGCCGACCTCGTGCCAACAAGCGTTTTCGATGCCATTGGATTGGATTCTCATCGGCCAGCCCCAGAATCACTTGAAGTTCGGTCGTCTCGGAAATCCATGTCTGCCATCGGCTCGCGGGTTCCCCCAACAGAACCGCGAAGCCCCGCGTCACCGGCAGGGAGTCCAGTGCTGCTCTGAGCGTCTCATCGGGCTCGGGTTGATCAGGGGATGGGGGAAGGAGTCCCCCGGCGGGGGAATCGGAAATCTCCTTCCCGGACTCCGCGCTGAACCCATGAACGCGTCCCGACACGGTCGTGGCCACCAAGAACTGATCCGCCATCGCCAGACCGAGAACGGCCTCGGGCAATTCCACGGACCAACGCCTCGTCCCCGATTCAAGCTCCAATGCCACGATGCCCCGTTCATGCCCGACCACCAAGGTCTCCGGGCCGGTGATCAAGGCACGTCCCTTGGGCACAGTGGCGATCTCGCGTCGCGCCGACGCCATCTCATCCTCCGCCTCACGCAAGGCCTCCGCCGCCTCAGCACGACGTTGGCGGAGCGCCTTCCGCACCTGAGTGGACGCCTCCTTCAACAAACTCGGATTCGGAAGGGCTTTGAGCGCGTTCTCCCAGTGGATCCTTGCTTGCAGCCCCTTCCGAAACCGATCGCGGTCCAGGGTGATCACGAGGGGACCGTCCAAAAACGCCGAGTATTTGGGTCCGACCACCAGGTGCCCCCCCTTCACGGACAAGAGTCGGGCTCCGGTATCCGAACGGGCGATCCCCAAGCTTCGATCATTGCCCGTGCCCCCCACATACAATGCGTCATCCAGCACGGCGAATGAGCCACCCATGGTCTCAATCTGGGTCTGTTTTGTGCCCGTCTCCCGATCAAGGGCAACGGGGAGCCCCCGCCCCGTCGGAATGAAGAGATGAGAGGGTGAGGATAACAAATAGCCCTGCGGGGAAACCTTCAACGGGGAACGCCATACCAGATCTCCATTCTCTTGTTCCAAGGCATACGCCCAGCAACCCTGTTGCGGAAAGAGTCCGGCGGCAACATAGACTCTTCCCTGCGAGGCCACACAACCGGTGCGAATCGGCCAGGCTGAAATCAACCGCCCATTTCCGATCATCCACCGCTCCTCCGATCCCAACCGTCGACGCCAAATCAGAGCGCCACTCCCAGCGTCCAGGCAGTAGAAATAGCCGTCATCGCTTCCAAAAAACGCGCGGTCCCCGACCAGGAAGGGGGCGAACCGAATCGGACCTTCCGCCGCGAATCGCCACTTGGGCACCCCGTTACTCGCGCTCAAGCAATACAGGTGATCGTCCCCACTGGACCCAAAGTAAACCTGTCCTCGAGCCAGAACGGGGTGGAAGGCCTGATCATCCACCACCCGAGGGGCAATGGTCGTCAACTGTTGCCAGTAACTCTTCCGGGCGGGCTCGGGCCATGCGGGCGCCGGGGGTTGGCTTGGCTGGAATTGCCATTGCCGAATGAATCGTTCGGGAAAAGAAGTCGGTGCAAAGGCCCGTCGCTGCCCCCCCCCCCGGTAACCCGGCCAATCCGCCAGCAGCATCACCGTGCCACCGCTCAGGAAAATGCCAGCGGCAAGAATGATTGACCCAAAGCCTCGCATCTCAGACAGATGGGACTCAGTCCCGCGGTCTATTGTTTCCGCGTCAGCCCCGTCAAATCCGCATCGTCCCAACCGCGTCGACTATGATAACGCCACCAATCCTGCTCATCGTCCATCCGCCGTTCCAAAGCAGCATGCCCATCGGCAAAGATGAGATTCAGCGCATCGCCATGGGCGGAGAGTTTTGGATTCCAGTATGGCATCTCCCAGAACAAGACGGCGCGCGAAGGCGCAGCCACGGCTGCCGTTCGCCGATTACTGACCGGCCGATCATCCTGATAGGACGAATGATCCTTCTTTAAATAGATATGATTCCAGACATAGGTCACGTGGTCATTGTCGGCGTAAAACGACTTCGTCCATCCCACGTTGGGGTCGAACGTCTTCTGGCCGGTGGGACAGGCCCAAGTCCCTTTCCCCGGAAGCCCCTGTTCCCCTGCGTGATCATCATCGTGCCCCTCGTGTTCGGCCAGCTGGTTTTCCCCCACATAAGATTCAATCAGTTCTGGTACCCACGCCCGACCGCCAGTATTCCAAGAATTTCCCCAGGCCTTGCCCCAGTTCTTGCTGTGGGGAAATCGCTCATCAAAGTCTGAAGCATACATCATGACGGCCAGCCCGATCTGCTTTTGGTTGTTGAGACAGACGACTTGATTGGCTTTCAGCTTGGCTCGACTCAAGGCTGGAAGAAGCATCCCAGCCAAAATCGCGATGATGGCAATCACCACCAAAAGCTCAATCAGCGTGAATCCGCGGGTAGGGTGATCAGAAAAGGATCTCTTCATGACGGCTTAACGTAAGAAATAGTCCGATTGCCTATCAAAATCAAACCCCTAAATCACCTGACATCCCACCAACCCGCGCACTCGCGGACCTGGCTTCACTCACCGCTCTCAGACGACCCGCTAAGATCTCCCGACAGGGGCCTCAATCGAACCATCGTGGCCCCCCACCCCCCCATCAACTCGCTGGCAGGACAAAACGAGGCAACCCATTCCAGTTTCTCAAGGATGGAGTGGACGGTGCGCCGAAGGTTTCCCCTGCCCTTTCCGTGAATGACCCGGACCGACAGAATGCCTTTCCCTCGACATGCGGCCAAATAGTCCGGGACCACCTCCTTCACCTCCTTGGGCCGGAAGGCATGCAGATCCAACTCATCGGTGATGGGATACTCGACCGGCCCCTCAAAGGGGGAGTCGTGATCCGCACTCGAGACGGGATCACCCACGATGAGGCCCTTCCTCGCCAACCATGGTGCTCCCTTATCGGGCGTTCCGATTCATCGGTTGATCAACGACCATGTGGTCCGGAAACGTTCCCGCGACCTTGCCCCGCCGCGTTCCCAACCGCTTGTTCTGGGAGCTTCCACGGGGTTGATTGAGCGGAATGAACATCCCCCCTTCGTCGGCGAGCAGGGCATACAACTCATTCTCCATCGTCGCTCGAACCGCTTGGTGGGCCGGATCGGCGATCAGATTCTTCATCTCACCCGGGTCGGCCTGAATGTCATACAATTCATCCGTGTCCCATAGCCCATAGTAGGTGATGTACTTGTAGCGATTCCCCCTCAAACTAAAGACCGTCGGGGACTGCGGAAAGTTCTTTTCCCAGTAGTAGACGTAGAGAAAATAATCTCGCCATCCGATCCGCCGCCCCTGAGCCAAGGGAATGAAACTTCGCCCGTCCATATGGGCGGGGCGCTTGAGGCCGCACGCATGGAGAATGGTGGGCCCAATATCAATGTTGGCCACCACCTGTTCGACCGCTCGCCCCCCGCGGAACCACTCCGGGCATTGCATCATCATCGGAACTCGAATCGAGGTTTCATAGGCGACGCGCTTATCGATCAGGCCATGCTCTCCAAACATGAAGCCATTGTCCCCCATGTAGATGACCAGGGTTTCGTCGTGAATCCCCATCGTCTTGAGCTGTTCCAGCACCCGCCCCACGCTCTCATCGACCGCCAGAAGCGATTCACAATAGCGTTTGTAATAACGCGCCACGTCGAGGCTGCTGTGATAGGGAAAATCAACACCATGCCAACTGTTGCGCTGATCCCGCAACCAACGCGGCTTCCCCGCGTAGTTTGCTTCATTGAGGGCCTCACTGACTGGCTTCTCGAACGGAGCGTCGGAATACCTTCCTTCGTGTCGGGCCGCCGGCGTGAAGTTGGCATGGACCGCCTTGTGCGAGAGGTAGAGAAAAAAAGGTTTCTCAGAAGGTTGCTGCTCCCCAAGCCACTGGACGGCGTAGTCGGTCAACTCATCGGTGATGTATCCCTTCTGCTTCACCCGCCGACCATTCACGTTCAAGGTGTAATTCGGACCCGGCGGCAGGTAGTGCCCCTGCCCTCGAAAACTCACCCAGTGATTGAAACCGGGACGGGGCTCATCGGAATCCCCCCCCATGTGCCACTTTCCGATGTACGCCGTGTTGTAACCCGCCTTTTGCAACCACTCGGAAAAAAAACGGGTCCCTTCCGGAATGAGACGATTGTTATCAATCACCCGATGCTTGTGAGTGTAGAGCCCCGTCAATATGGACGCCCGGCTCGGCGAACATAATGAGGTGGTGACAAAGGCGTTCTTCAAGTGGACGCCATGGCGAGCCATCGAATCCATATGCGGGGTCTCCAAGAAGGGATGCCCCATGAAACCCATCGCATCGTAACGATGGTCATCCGACAAAATGAAGACGACATTACGTTGTTTCGCGCCCGGCTGCCGATCCGGAATCACTTCGATCGCAAGAACGGAACTTTCAAGTGCCAACGCGACGATCGCCAGCAAGGCCCCGGCGTTTCGTTTATCCATCCTTCCTCCATTCATCACTCGAACCGACGGTCTACCAGTGTTTGGCAGGTTGAGCAATTCAGGAGTTGCCCCACCGGAGCGACGATCTCAGCGACCTTCCCTCCCTGGTGACGCCAACACCGCCCAATCCAACAAAGATCACCAAAACGTTTTGCCGATGGGCACCTGAAAGAGAATGAGGTGCGCCGGATTCCATCGACGATGATCCCCGCTGGTAGGACTCCTGGACGAGGTGGAGGCCCGATGGCAGCCCCTCATCGGATCAAGCCAGAATGTCCGTCATCACGTGACCGAAATCCCGCTCCAATCGCTTGTGTCCGGGAACCTCCAACGAACGCGGATCCAGACCGAGTTGATGGAGAAGCGTGGCATGAACATCGGTGACATAGTGACGGTTCTCAACCGCATGAAATCCAATCTCATCGGTGGCGCCATGGATCACACCGCCCCGAATGCCGCCGCCGGCCATCCAAATCGAAAACCCATAAGGATGATGGTCCCGTCCATCTCCATTTTGTGACCCTGGGGTGCGCCCGAACTCGGTGGCGAAGACGACGATCGTTTCCTCCAACATGCCCCGCTGCTTCAAGTCCTGGAGCAGCCCCGCGGTCGGCAGATCCACCTGAGCAGCCAGCTTTGCGTGATTTGCCTTTAATCCCGAATGAGCATCCCAGGCCCCCGCGGCTCCGTCTCCGTGCATGATTTGAACAAAACGCACGCCCCGCTCCACCAGTCGCCGGGCCCCCAAGAGCTGCTGACCAAAGGCTTTGGTGTGTTCCTGATCAAATCCATAAAGGCGCCGCGTGGCGCCACTCTCTTTGGAGAAATCGAGGATCTCAGGGATCTCACGTTGCATGTGAAAAGCCAGGTCGTAGGCCTGCGTTCTCGCGGTCAGCGCGACATCACGGGGGAAAGAAGCCTGCTTGACTCGATTCAACTGACGCACCAGATCAAACTCCAATCGCTGTTCTCCGGTGCTTAACTCACGCTCGGGCTGGGCGTAAGGCAGGGGATGTTCTCCTCCAACCGTCAGGGGAACGGCGTCGTAGGCAGGCCCCAGATAATGGCCATCCCGTTTATCGAAAAAGCGCGGCCCCATGCCGACAAATTCAGGCAACCCGTCGTTCAAGGTTTCCAATCCATAGGCAACCCACGCGCCGATGGTGGGCACGCGAACATCCAGCATGTGCCGGCCCGAGTGAAACTGAACCTGCGCCCCATGATTGTCATCCGTCGTCCACATGGATCGGATGATCGCCAAGTCATCCACCCGGCGGCCCAGATGGGGAAACCAATCACTCACCTCGGCTCCGACCTGACCGTATCGCTTGGAGCCGATCTGAAGCGGATAAATCTTGTTTCGCTGCTGCCCGTTCGCGTCGTTCACCACGACCACCCTGACCTCCTTCAAGCGTTCCGGGTCCTGGACATTTTTGAACGGCGTCTCGGCGATCGTTTTCCCCGCGTATTGATTGAGTGCCGGCTTGGGGTCAAAACTCTCCATATGACTCAGGCCCCCACGCATGAAGAGCCAAATCACGTTTTTCGCGGGCCGACGCCTGGCCGAATGAGGACGGGACGGACTCGACAGCACACGCGGCAGCCAAGAAGACAGGGTTAGTCCTCCCACGCTCGCGCCCATGCGCCGAAGAAACTGACGACGACCCAGTCCCCGATTATCGAATGGTGATGAAATCATTGTGGTTAAACAGGGCTTGTACCAGATTTCGCCGAGCCCGTTCCTTCGGGTCCGACACCGACCGCTCACCTAGGTGCACCATGGTATCGACCAAGAGTTTCTGACACAAACGCCGCTCTTCCTCGTTCGGCA